>Ga0207767_1000030_pt1 | contig 115980 bp, 67 predicted proteins | sample HigsolmetaGSP17D_FD_184845 | JGI IMG/M metagenome (GOLD analysis project Ga0207767, IMG submission 184845) | High solid enriched microbial communities from the Joint BioEnergy Institute, USA - SP1-7-D (SPAdes) | ecosystem: Engineered > Bioreactor > SSF (Solid state fermentation) > Aerobic >... | reverse complement strand
GGGGGGGGGGGGGGGGGAATGCACAGGGCGGGTCGTGGAACGGAACGGCCGGGAATGAATCCAAGCAGGTCCCTCTTCTCAGGCCGTGGGGGAGAGAGAGGAGTGTGCAAAAGGCGTGGAATGAGGCAGGTGACAGCGGAAGAGGGAAGAACAAAGAGAGTCGTGCGACAAAGGAGATCCCAAAGGAGTAAACTGTAAATTATTGAGGATAGGAGGAGCAGTAGTAGTAAGGCGGTGGAGACACCAACGCGGATATGGTTCGCGCAGACTGTCTCGACCCAGAGCTGGCGCACGGGATTGATAGGTTGCAGAACCTCAGAACCGTGGGCTGGTCCTCGGCGAGGATGTCAAATCACAAGAGGACAACGCTCAGTGGCTGCTGCGATGCGGAGCGCGAAGTATTAATATTATCGGTGCACGCTGCGTCCTTCTCCCCCCAGACCCGTTCGAAATCCCTTTGCTTCTTTTCTTTCCGCTGACAGTCTATTATTATCGGGTGAGGGGCTGCTCGCGGGAGGGGGACAAGCAACAGGAGACGACGGGAGAGGATGCGGATGTTCACGGGGGCAGCATCGAGGGGCCCGACTCGACTGGTTCCCTAAACGAGCGGACGCAGGCTGTGGCTGAGCTCTGTGGCACAGGGGGGAGGGACGTCAGGAACGCAGAAGCTGCGGGACGGGCAGGTATCGTCAGAGGAGCAGAAGGGGGGAGATGGACATGGAGATTGAAGGGGGACAACGGAGTCGAAACGACGAGGGAAGAGGAGACGGGCGAGAATGGGGGAGGAGAGAGGGCCAGGGAGGAGGAGAAGGGACTCCAGACGAGCCGTCGTGCCAGGCCGAGTCGGGCCTGGCGGGAGAGACGGGCTGGACGGGTTGGCCATGCCGTTCCCGCCATCCCCCGACCGCCCGCGCCGGGCTAGCATCGTGCATCTTCCCTGCCTGGACCGGATCGGCAGAGGGCGATTCTCGTCGCGTCCTGCGGAGCAACGGCCGCCTCTGATATGATAATCTTACGCTTCGCGAATTATGCCACGATCCATGATCTCCCCCCCTAAAGCCTGCCCCGACGATGCCAGATCTTCGTCCCCCAGACAAATCGTCGAACCACCTGGCTTCCGTCCATCGTCCAATGCATGCATCCCACAACACACCCAAGGCTGGCGAAGCCCCAACGGTGCCGTTCCAGAAGGGTGCTTGGACCAATCGACCTCGACCGCCAGACAGGGCCCCAGTCAGCGAAGAAGCCCGCGGTGTTTCCAAGCCCGCGGAAGCTAGGCAGCATGCCACACGACTACTATCTATCTAATCCGCCACTGCATCCTACTGTGCACTACTGCGTACTACTGTGTATATGTACTCCATACATCCTGCATCACGAAGATTATTTGCAAATCGCTGCAGCCTGCAGCCTGCAGCCCTGGACGTACTGTACTCCGTACTGTTCGTTGCTTGCTGCTAGCTGGCCGCGAACCAGCCCCCGGTTTACACTACCACCCTCCCCCCGGGTCGGCGGTCTATACCTGAATTATTATTATTCCCGCCACAACAGCCGTTTTTTATACTACTACTTCTGCACCGCGAAGGCGCCCAGTAGTGGACCCCCCCATCCTCAGACACACCTAGTGGATGCCTTAAACCTGTCTCGGTAAAGCAGGGTTTTAGGTAGCCCGCGGGCTGCAGGGCTGTCAGTGCCATGATCCATCAGCGATCCATCATCGCCATGGCTACTGGTACTTCCGTAGAGGCGAGCCTCACCGACAAGGCTGTCTGTCTGTTCCGCTCGGGTCTCGAAACACATAACAATACGTAACCGTTGTCCGTAGCACCACCGCCGGGAGGCTGGAGCTGGAACGGAGTGCGGAATGATCAATAAACAGCCTGAAAGCGCGGTGAGCCACGGGGCAACCGTCGACGGGTGGAAAAGATATATCCCGAGTCGCAACAATGACAGCAGTTCGATGCGGGAGGTTGGAACCATGGATGCGGCCTGCGGCACATCTGGTAGGCTGGGAAGACAGACGGGAATCGATCGGGACGAGACGTTCCAAGAACCATGGAATTAATAAAGGTCCTGATCCATGCACCCCACGTTGCCTGAGGCTGTCAAGGGCGTTGACGTTTTGTCGTTGTGGACAGTCAGCTGTTGAGTATTTATCTACCCTGTAGATCCCTTCTGCTCTCCTTCTGATATATTCCCCCTCTTTATTACTCTGGTCCTAGTAATCTGAAGATTTACTTGTCATCGAGCTTCTGGACGACTCTTTATTTTCTACACATGAACCGTCTATGTTTTCTGTTTTATACCTCCGTCTCTCGCATGTATCGATTTCTTGACTGATTATATTGAATAATCATATCTCTTCTCTGGACCACGACGTAGCAAATCCAAGTTCGACAGGAGTGGAGGGGGAAAAACAGAGATCTGGGTTATTCTCCTCCATCCTCATGCGTCGCAGTCCCACAGAGTGGAATGCGTCGAGGAGCGGAGGCTCTTGTGGATAAGATGCAGAAGGGGACGCACATCTCAACGACAAAAAGAAAAAAAAAGCCGAGACACCCTGACGCCATCCATCATGCAAAGTGGTCGGTCATACCGAGATAAGGTGGCCGGTCGTGAGAAATCAGCCCGCCGGGGCAACCCTAGAGACCAAGTGAGAAGACCCCAAGAGAGACCATTCATGTCTTGTGTTTCCTTTTCGTGTGGATCTTTACCCATCATAGCCATGTCAAAAGAAGGAAAAAAAAGAGGAACCCCGTCATCATCATCATCATCATCATCATCATCAAGACTCCAATCCTGCTCCATTTTTCATAGCAGATCTATCGTCATGACCTCTCATAACGGCGACACATGTGCAAGCAGCCACGTGGGGAAAAAGAATGAGTTTGAGCCGGGATTGTTCGGACGGAAAAGAACGGGAGCCAAGAGAATGGATCAGGTACAGGCTGGTCTATTCGTTCCCTTTCGCGGCCTGGTCCAATTCCGTCAGCACTGCCTGGGCCTCCTTGATCAGGGACCGACGCGCGTTGCGGGCATCCCCATCCCCGTTGATCTCATCCGCCTTGAGGATAACCTGCTGCATGACCGTTTCGCTCAGCTTCCGATGCTCAACCTCCCGCGTGTGTGGATCGGTGGGTGGCTGAGCAACGTAGTCGTTGCAGAGAGGTAGCAACTCCGTCCGGAAGTAGCGCGCCAGAGCCTCGACCTGCTCCTGCGGGGTGCGAAGTTTCTGCAGGCTGGGTGCGGGCGACGGGGTGGCTCTCCTGTCCACCGGCGGCGCGAGGTTGTTAGGGTCCGCGAGCGGAGGCGCCGTCTGCCTGTCCTTGGGCCGTTTCTTCCGATTCCTCTTCTTGCCGTCCCTGCCTCCGTGGGAGACCTGTGAATCGTTGTCAAAGCGCGCGGAGCCGCTGGTCCCCTCCCCTTCGCTGTCGGAGAACTCGCTGGGCGTGCTCTCTCCGGGGTGGACCTCGGACACGACACAGACGACCTCCGACTGCTGCTTGAGACCCTCCGCCTTGCACGGCAACGAGTCATCCTCCAGAAGCTTCCTCTTGTATAGCAGTTTGATGCGTCGTGGATCCGACGCGCCCGTCTTCTCCGCGGCACGCTGCCGCAGCTGGCCGACAGTGAGCTCCCCGTCGTCGATGGCGTATGCAGGGAAGTGCAGCGGATAGGTCACACCGCGGTGCTTCAGCAGCAGGGTGTCCGGCTCAGATTCGTCCACGATGTCCTCGGGGGTGAGGTAGGTGTAGTCGCTGTCATTGACCCGCGGCGTGCTGCTATAAGGTGAGCGCCGCCAGAAGTTGTCGAATGGCCGGCGCCACATGGCAGCGACAACGAGCACACAGGCGAGGACGGTGAGCACAAGGGCAGCGGGGGAGGGGACGGATGACGACTGCTCCGGGTCAAGAACGCGGGCGAGAGGACGCAGGCTCGGTTCGAGATTGGTCGACCAGAACGACCAGGCCGTGGGGAATCGGTGGGCGAGCGAACGCAGGGAAACGGGGAGGTATGTAGCGATGGAGTCCAGGTAGAAGGCACAGGTCTCACCCAGGGAGGACAGAGCCAAGGGCGCAGACGAGGGAGTCATGGATCCCCCGCAGGTCCTTGGGAGGCGAGGCTGAAGCTGAAAATTGGCGGGGAGGGTTGTACAGGCAGGCGTCGGAGGTCTGGCCAGACGAGGCGTGCCTTGCCGCGCGGCACTGTAAGCGCCCCGGCTTTGTCGCGGGGGAGCCTGGAGTCTACGACACCCACGCCAAGTTGCCAGCAAACAAAGGGAGCCGCTGAGGAGAACGTAGGTGATGGGCAGTTGTATTAATAAAGACCGGCCAGGAACAATCCGTCACTGCCATCGATGCAGTTGATATTTGAATTATTTTGTAGCATCCCTTAACAAGTGGACCTGGGAAATGGTTGTCAGGGCGAGAGACGGTTCAAATGGTCAAAAAAAAAGAAGCCAGCTTCTACGGGACTCTCCGCGCACACACGCTGGCAACATAACTACAACATCCTCATCATGGGAAAGAGAATTATTAGTATTGACGTTCGAGATATCAATATACTGTACACTTTGCTTCTATATTATATATCCCATGGACCAGATCCGCCCAACGCCGTCGCCATGTAAAAAAAAAAAAAAAAAAAAAAATCAATTACGCCATATCGGAGGCTCCTGGGAGACTACAGCCGCAGCTGGCCTCCCGAGAACCGGTCCTCAAACCATCTCGCAAGACCGCCACTGCGGCCATCCCCTCCTCTTCCCCCATCGGCACCAGCCATCCACCTCGGCCGTGGAAGCTGGTCTGCCTGCAGCCACTGGGGCAGACTGGCAGTCTCAATCGTATTTCTCACCCGGTGTGCAAAGGACTGCAAGAAGTTCTCTTCTTCGTCCTCGATGGCGGGTTCGGACACTCGGTGTGACGAGACCGCCGCGGTCCGTGCCGACCGAGACGCCCGCGAAGCCTCCGCCGGAGGAACCCGCAAGGTCGGAGCCGCGCGGGAGGCGCTTCCGCCCCGAGTGGCCCCGCCCTGCTGCCGGGCGTTGCCGCCGCTGCGGAACAGGCTCAGAGATCCCAGGCCGTTCAGTTCTCGCTCGATGAGCTCCCGCCCTTCGCTCCAGCCAGTCTCCGGATCGTCTTCTTCCTCCAGCAGACCAAAGCTGACGACGCTTTTAACCCTGCCGTAGAGGTTGAACAGGGTGGCACATACAGGGAGAAGAATGAAGGCCGGGAAGAAATAGTCAAATCCCTTTCCGAGCGGTGTCAGATCGATCAAGCGGCCAAGGAACTTGTAGAAAGTGGTGTTTTGACGCGTCTCGACCGGCAGAAAAGTGATGAAGTTGTAAGAAAGGGGAACGGTCAGTCTGGCGACCTGCCCTGCATACCAACATGCGCTCTCGCCGTATGTGTTCCGACGAACCAGGGCACGATTGCCCCATACCTTTGCATCGTTCACCCCCACAAGCGCTGCGAAACACATATAGAGGAGCCATGCGGATGCAACAACCTGTCTCCCGAAACCAATTGGGCCGGGTTTACTCGGATGCGGCACCACGGTAAGACTGATGATCGAGAATTGCGGGGCAAAGGACTTGATCAGTTCGGACCAGACGATGCAGACGGAGGCAAGAGAGAGGATTGCGGCAAGTGTGAATCTGACGCTCGGAAGGATATTGACATAGAGATGGTATCGCAAGTAAGGGGATAGGAACGTAGTCCGAGAGAGGAACGAGGAATGGGGGGATTTCCGGCCAAATTCAAGCTTCTTCGAGGCGATGGAATCGATGACTGCTTGAGTGTCGGCGGCCGACTGGACCAGGCGATCCCACTCATCGAGAAACCGTGCCTTCTGATGCCGGGCACGCTGGAGACGTCTTGTCAGGTCCGCCAGGTATCGCTCCGTGACCACAGCGGGGACGGAGGCTGTCGATTCACTAATGGTCGGGACTGCCATAGGCCGCGACTCGGGAAGACTTGATGACTCCGCCAACTCCTCGATCCACTCCTGGAAATCCTTAGCGGTGCCAACCTTGCGCCGCTGGAGTTGAGCAACCTGTGCTTCCAACTCCTCCAGGTCTGTGATCGCATCCATCAAGCGATCGTGGACTTTCGGAGCGCGGGCCTGGATCCTTCTCAGCCGGCCACTGAGGTTTGCATTTCGAAGGAGAGTGCGAGGGATCGAAACGAGACCGTGGCCCATGAGATAGATGGCCAGGATGAGACCCCACACATAGGCCAGAGCCATCACGAGCGCCTTGATGGAGGTGAAGTCGAAGCCATTCTGGATGGAGATGTAGATCAGGCCCACGACTCCACAGCCAAGAACCGCCAAGTGATAACGGCCGTTGGAGCGCAGCGAGTACAGGAGACGATCTTTCGGTTCGCGGTACCCAGAATCGATAAATTCGCCCAGAAGCGGAAGGATGATCCTGTGAGACGAAGGCTCGAGTCAGCAGATACGAAGCACACACGAGAGAGAGAGAGATGGGCACACGGACCACGTCAGGAGGAATATCAGCCAGTATGCAATCCGCCACAGTACCAAGACCATGCGGTCGGGCAGCCATATTCCCCTGGGCGGACCTCCATCCCGCGAGCTGGACGCGAGATCGATGGGGACGAGAAGGACGACACTGGCGGGGAGCGCCAGGGCCAGGAAGACAGGGACGGAGAGGTAGGCGGGGGTGGCGCGCAGGGTGAGGAAGCGCCTGAGGAGGAGCAGGACGAAGAGGGAGATGGCGAGGAGGGCGAAGGTGAAGAAGACACCGGAGCCGACGGCCACCGGGGAGGAGGAGACCATGATGGTCAGGGAAGCAGCGAGATCAGGAGCGGATCAATCGCAGGCAGACATTAAACACATGGCCGAACGAGGAGGGGCTCCCACGACGGAGAACGACAGGAGGAGGTCCGAACCAGCAGGATCGAGGACGAGGGAGCGGCCGTGACGACGGTGGGAAGCGCAGGAGCAAGCGCCGCGAGATATGGGGATCTTGATAGCAGCTGCGTGCTCCGTCTGCCGATGGAGATAAGATGCCGCTGACGGCGCGCAGACACGTGACGTGCGACGGCCACGGTGACAGGTCATGTGACCGCAGAGGGCGCATCGGGACTAGCGCCCCCTAGCGTGTGCCTGCGGGTCGGGTCGTGCTCCAGAAGATGCTGCTCCAGGATAGAAAAAAGACGCGACAAGGGCAGCATGGGCGACGGGCAGCGGTGCGGCGGCCGTCGTGACGATCGTGGGCCGGTCGAAGGTCGATGCTGCAGAGGAGCGAGTATACACAGGACAGACGCAGCACACGGCACTCTGTAGATCCCAGGGACCCTGCTTCGATGCTTCTGCTGGATGCTAGCCCCATCGCTCCCGTCGCTAACTAAGGGACCACCACCGGATCAGCCATAACCACAGGCCCAAACCGCCCGTTGCGGCGGAGGCTCTCCATCCCATCCATCCACTTCCATCCCCAGGCCCCTGCGAAGATCCAGCCTCTTGTCACCACCGCCTCTGCTTCAGGCTCTCTGAGCTTCTGTCCCCCGTCCTCCCCCCTCCCTGCTCCCCGTCCTCCGCCTGAAACACCGTCATCCCTGCCCGTACCCGCCGTGGTTTCTACCTGCCAGAGCCGCCCGCAAATCGCAAGCTTGCGGTGCTGCGGCTGCTAATCCGCTGCTCTGGTCCTCCTCCCCGTCCGGTCCAGGCCACGAATCTCTCCCTCACCGATCCTCCCTCGTCATCTCCCTCCAGCACCGCCTCTGCCTTCGCGTCTGCCCGAGACGGCCTGCCTCTCTGCACCCCCCAGCCGCCCGTCCAGAGCGTCGCCTGCCGTCTCACCATCCGCCAACGCCCGCACTGCCTGGCGCCCGAACGCCTCGTGTTCCCATAGGACCTGCTGTGCTGGCCTCCGCTACCCGCCCCGTCCTGCCCGCTGCCCTCTTCTGCTCCATCCGTGCCGCTGTGTGTCATACGGCGCCTACACCTCCCGCTCGCCAGCAGACCTTCCTCCCTCGACCTCCTCCCGCGACCGCCGAGTGCACTCTTCCTCACTGCAAAGCTGCTCCTCTCATCCTCCCGAGCCAGCTGGCCGAGTTCATCGCATGGCGTGAGTGTTGGCGTATCCGGCGAATGCTGACGTCAAGGGAAGTCTACCGCGGTTCCGTCCCCAGTTGCCCGTCACTGGGGCTTCTGACATGAATCCCGCAAACTTTTCCAATGTCGGCGGGGGCATGCCTGGCGGGGCGAAACCTCATGGCCAGATGCAGGTTCCCCAGAAGAACGAAAATGTGCAGATGATTATGAACCATGTTGCCCAGACGCTGCAGGCGCAGGGCCCCTTCACAGGATGGAGGGCAGAGGTCCCCGTGCAGGAACGGGTCATGAAAGTCTGTCAAATGTAAGTAGTTCTATTTGCCGTGATCTCGATCGTTCGCAACGATCTTGCATTCTCGCTTCCCCGAGAAGAAATCCACAGGCATTCTGGTTTCAAGCGTTTACTTTTCTTCTTGCATTACTGACTCGTGCCTTCAAGGATATCTTCTCTGCGTCTGCTTCAGCCTCGGGTTGAGCTTGCAAGCGTCGTACGGGGTGCCTTGAGTTTTGAAGAAAAGGCGTTTCGAGAGGCTAGAGAAAAAGTACGTCTCTCCCTGACGAAAAAATAAAAAAAATATAATGCTCTTCGCACGAGGTCCTAACGCCTGGTCTCCAGAGTGACTATGAGAAACAGTGCACGGACAAGCTCATTCACATCCGAGATACGAGAGCACGACAGGCGGCAGTCATGCAAGGCGGAATGATGCAACAGGTGGGGGCCGCGGGAAGCATGCCTGGCGTTCGTCAGAATCAGGTGCAGCCTCCTTTCCCTCCGCAGATGAACCAGCCCATGCAAGCGTCTCCGATGCCCATGCAGCAGCAACTGTCGATGGGCATGAACGATCCCAATCAGCAGGCCGCGGCGCAACAGCAGCGGCAGCAGCAGCGACAACCTCAACCGCGTCCAGGGGGTGTCCAACTGCGTGACGATCTCAGCATGCTCTCTCCGCAAGAGGCGGAGCAGGTCACGCGGTTGGCTAGCCAGATGCTTCAGAAAACTTCCGCCGAAGATATAGAGAAGATCAAGATGAACCTCCAGAACATGTCTCCGGAGCAGAGGCAGTACCTTGCCGCGAGGAACATCGATCCTTTGACCTATTTCTTTCGCTCTCAGGCTCTGGCTCAGCTGAGAAGGTACAAGCGCAACCGCATGGAGATGGCCCGCGCCCAGAATGGTGGCGCGGACCCCAACAACACAATGATGGGTGACCCGATGATGAACCCGCAACAACGGCAGATGGTTCAGAATATGATGGGTCTGCAGCGAAACTCGGCAGTCTCGCTCAATGGGCAACAGAATCTCGATCCCGCCTCCTTCATGGGAAATGTCGAAAACATCCAAGGGCAGCAAGCGGACGGCCTCCGCTCGCAGGAGGCGGGCCAGCTCGTTGTGCCTGCCAGCTCCTCTCAGATAAACCAGCCGCAGTTTACCACTCAAGGAATGTTCCAGGGCGGGCAGCAGCTTGGGCAGAACGGCCAGCAGAACATGAATAGAGCCAACATGAACCCCCATTTCCTTCCCCAACAGCACCTTCAAAATGCCCAGAGTATGCAGCAGGCAGCCCAGTTCCAGGCACAATCACAGGCCCAGTCCCAAGCGCAGGCGCGCGCTCAAGCGGCGCATAAGGCTCAGATGGCCATGTCCTCTCAGGCAGGCCAGGTCAATTCTCAGATATCGCAGCAGCTTGGCCAACAGAGTCCGGCGATGCCCATGTTGAACCGGCCTATAGGCCCCGGGCAGATGTCCCCAGCACAGGTAGCTTCCCAAGGCCGACCGCCGTCGCGAGCCCCTGGTGTTGGCCAGCAGCCGCCGGGAACTCAGTCGGTTGGAGGCCAGCCTACGATACAGACGTCTCGCCCACAGATTCCTTCCGGTTTGCCGCCTGCAGTCCAGGAGCATTTATCTCGGATGACACCCGAGCAGATAAATGCTTTTCTTATGAATCAGCGCCGTCTCGCGAACAACCAGGCTATGGCAAGAGCCAACGCCGCTCAGCAGTCCATGCCGATGCAGACGAATGTGTCTCACCCGGGTCAAGCCCCACAGATGTTGAACGGTCAGCTCGGCAATGACCAGAACATGGGGCAATCGATGGGCCTGCAGCAACAGGTCTCCGGCGTGGGCGGCACACAACCCCAGAGCCAGTTTCTCCCTGGGCAACAGATGTCGCTGCAGCAGCGCCAGCAGCAGCAGCAGCAGCAGCAGCAGCAGCAGCAACGTCAGCAGCAGAACGAGCTTTATAAGCTGCAGCTTCTGCGGCAGCAAAATGGGGGGATGGATATGACGCAAGAACAGTTAAGGCAGATGGACAGTTTACATTTCCCGCCGTCAATACTTAATTCCAACGCCAACATGAATCCCCCGGTTCCAAAGCACATTAAAACTTGGGGTCAGCTTAAGCAATGGGCAGCTCAAAACCCACAGGTTCTCGGGAATGTCGATCTTCCGAAATTGCTCACCCTCCAGAGGCTTCACTATGCCCAAACTCTGGCTCAAGTTAATCGAAACCCGAACCAGAGCGGTCAGAATCCTGGAATGCCCATGATTAATTTCCAGGGCCAACAGGCCCCATTTATGACACCGCAGAACTTCCAGCCCGGCCAGCCCCAGCCTCAAGTCTATATGCCGGCCATGCGACCCATCACAGCGAATGACATCCAGATGGCCCGTCTAAGGTTGGGCGCTCAGGCACAGAACTATACAGATGAGCAACTCAGGGAGCTGTTACACAGGAGCCGCCAGAAGCAGATCATGCAGGCCCAGAGTCGGGCAGCGGCTCAGGCGTTTGCGCCGCAGGCGCTGAACCAAGGTCAACATGCTCAACCCGCTCAACAGCAGCAGCAGCAGCAGCAACAGCAACAGCAACAGCCTGCCGCTCCTCAGAGCACACCACAGATAAAACAGCAACCGACGCCTCAACAACAAATGCAGCAACCTAACCAGCAAGCACAAGCGGCCGGTGCAAATGTCCAGGGTGCAACACCCGGAAAGAATGGAAAGCCTCCGGCTGCGAAGACAACTTCAAAGAAGAGACCAAGCAGTGATGAGGTGGTGGAGGTTCAGAACCCTAATGCCCAGCAAGCTTCTCAGGCACCCACAACTCAACCTACGCCGGTAACCGCTCCTGCCAGACCGACCATGCCGTTCACCCGCGAGCAGCTGGCGGCGATGACTCCTCAGCAGCGCGCACAGCTGGAAGCCCATTTGCGAAGACAGCAGGGACAGCCACGGGCTCCCATCACCAAAGCTGCTGCGGAAGAGGCATGGAGCCACATCCCGGACAAACTCAAACAGCTTTATGCGGAAATTGCCAAGAACGCGCCGACCCCTGAGCCTGTGGCCGTATCGCCCGAGCAAAAAGCAACTATGGCCCAGCAACTCCGCGATAGTACGGATATGCTTGGTAGGATGGACACTCTTGTCCAGTGGTTGGCCAAGTTCCCCGGGCAAGAAAAGAACGTGAGAAATTTGCTTCTCATGGTAAGTCACGAGCTTGCTATCCCCGTGTGTATGGCTTGGGACGCTTTCTGACCTGTTTTCCGCTACAGCGCATACAATTAATGAGACAGTTCAAGGGCTCGGACTGGACCCTCAATGACCAGTTCACCATCACCCCTGAATATCTCACCGCGAGCATAACTTACATCAAGAGGGTGTTTGCTGCCATGATAAGCAAAGTACACAATCAGCAACAGAACCAGTCTGGTGCACAGAGGCCTGCGGCGCCACAGGGACCGGCTACTACGCAGCCGACTACTCAAACTAACGTGACCCCTCTCAATGCAAGCAATCTTCAGCAGCTCCAACAGCAGGAGGAGGCCTTGCAACGAGCCAGACAGGCACAAGGCCAAAATGTCCCCGCGGCGCCCACGGTAGCGCAGCCGCCATTCCCATTGGGAGCAATGTCCCCTCAGGGAATTCCCCACGCCTACGGTCCAGGAGGGTTCCCTCCAGAAAAGCTGAAGCTTCCTCCGGCGAAGAAGAGAAAGCAGACCCACCCTGCCAATGCCACTGCTACTCCCGGTCAGGCACAGGCGCCGACTGCCCCAGCTTCGAAAACCCAACCCGCTAAGCAAGCGCCGGCAGACACCAAGAAAGCCCCTCCAAGCCCTGCTGGTCCCTTTAAATGTACGGTGCCTGAATGTCAGTATCACCAGAAGGGTTTCACGACCCAGACGGCTCTGGATAAGCACATGGAGGAGAGCCACAAGGTCGAAGAGCAGATCGCCGACCCACTCGAATACGCTCTTGAAAGTTTCCGGACAAGCCTTGTGAAAGAGAAAGAGAAGGCGGAATCCCAGGAGACGAGGAAGGTTCCCACCACGTCGACAGACGCGCAGCAAGCACCTAACAAGCCTGTAGCTGCTGCTGCTGCTGCTGCTCCTGTGAAACCAGAGGTCAAGGCCGAGGGCACAACTCCAGCGACCGCAGGGACCACCCCCATGGGCCGCGTGCCAAGTCAAGCCGGTCCCAAGTCTACCTCGCCGGGGTTGAACCAGCTGCAGACTCCCAGAATGCCTTCGGGTAAGGCAGTCGGAGCCCCGTCCACTCTGAAACCTACACCGAGCAAGGACGGGAAGAAGGAAGCCGGGAAGCCGGGGGAAAGGGGTCCGTCTCCCGAGGATGCTGTGGGCAAGGACCCATGGGCGGACAGCAATATTTCTCTTGAGGCGATTCATGATGCATTTATGGACTTTGGAGATGAAAACCTGCGCGGGCTGGGCTTTGATCCGATTGACGAGTTCCTCATTTCGGATACGTTCACGAAGATTCAGTCCGAGGATACGCCGGACTCGGTCGACACCGGTGTCGCCACGCAAACTCCAAAGGACAGCGAGTCTTCGAAAGATGACGATATGGATGTCAAGATCGGCGGGCTCGGCGATGACAACTGGATTCCAGTGGACTGGTTTAGTCTTCCTGGCCGGTTGGAAGGCGGCCTGCTAACGACGGAGCCTTGGGAGGATCTTGACTGGGAGACGATCGACCGCAAGGAGGCGGAGATGAACGCTGACGACAGTGCAATGGCCATCTGCGCCATCTAGTGTGGTGTAATATCTTATGAGTGCGGTTATGACACTAGGCTATCTACACGGATACGGTTTGTTTCCTAGGCGTATATATGGATGACTGCTGTACACTACAGGGTGTGTTGGACAGGGGTTTTGTTTTTTTTTCTTCTCTTCTTCTTCTTCTTCTTGTTTTTTTTTCCGTTTTTCTGTGCCGATTTTTGTCGGACCAGCGAGGGCGTTGAGTGGTGTAGAAAAGTCGCCGATATAGCCTTTGTTTCAAGGTGCCGGACCTGGGGGACCGACTTTTTGGCAAAGTTATTTCTTTGTTTATTTTCGCGACGCCTGTGAGGATACCCTTGATACCAAAGGGGACGATTTTATGTCATCTCGAAAGAACCATTATTGATCAGTGAGACACATGTCCAGCCCATCGTAGGAGTTTGCCTTCTTCCGTTTGTAGCATGCCCGTACGGGGGCCCACTTGCGACGGGTCGGGGCCGCTGCCAAGCCGCGTCGATCCCGGAGAGGCACGTGCCTTGGCGCGAGCTCGTTGCCTTGGCCGTCATCTGTCGTCTGCGTCCTCGACACCTCTTCCAGCATCCTTGTCGGCCCAGGGCGGGTCTTCAGTGATTAGGATTCCATCTCCCGGTCCTGCGATCCGTCTCTGGCTGCAAGGTTTCCTGAGATCTTCACCCTCTCCAGCATCCACGCTCCGGAGACGCCCCGTTATCTAGCCCCAGCCGCCCCAGCTTACCCCAGTTCCCGACTCCGGTCGTGCTGCATCCTCTCCCTCCGCCTGCTATACAGACGCGCCGGACAAGATGGCGTCCAAGGCGCTCATTCCCTTCCTCGTCACGATGATGCTCGTGACGGGTGTCTGCAATACCCTTCTGAGCAAGTATCAGGTCTGCCACTGGAGCATACCGCTCCTGTCTGTATAGACCGCCCGAGCTCCCGCTGACCTAGATCAAAAGGACATGCAATGTGTACGAAACTGCGACTCGCCCGACCCGAAGGAGCGGAAGCTGTTTGAGCAGCCGGTGATTCAGACGTAGGTGTTCCGGTCCTTACTTTTTGTTCTCTCCTCCTCCTCCTCCTTGGGGTCGTCATGACGGGGCTTAAGTGATGAACTCTACGCAAAACAGTGCCCAAATGTTCATCGGAGAAATCGGCTGCTGGATCGTCGTGTTTGGATCCTACCTATACAACCGCCATGTGACCTCCCGCTCGTCTCAATCCACCCCCCTCCTCGATGGCGGCTATCGGCGCGTCCGAGGTGTCGACGCTGGTGACTCTGACGAGGATGAAGATGGACCGCATCGCTCCGACCCCATGGCCAAACCTCTGCTTCCTAATAACGATGACACGCGTATAAGGCTCAGGGGTTGGAAGATCCTGCTCCTGGCGCTGCCAGCGTGCTGCGACATTGCTGGCACGACGCTCATGAATGTCGGGCTGCTTTTCGTTGTAGCGAGCATTTACCAGATGACCCGGGGAGCACTCGTGTTGTTTGTTGGGCTCTTCAGCGTGATATTCCTCCGACGGAGGCTCTACATGTATCAGTGGCTCGCCCTGGTGGTGGTGGTCCTCGGCGTTGGACTCGTCGGTCTTGCAGGCGCGCTCTTTGGAGACAACGGCCACGCGCCCGACAACGCTCCTGAAAGCGGTATGACCGCTATCGCGCACGCTGTGAGAGACGTCCATGCCTCTGCGAAAACACCCGAGGCTGTGCGGACAGTCATCGGCGTCCTCCTGATTGCGGGGGCTCAGATCTTCACCGCCTCGCAGTTTGTGCTGGAGGAGTGGATCCTGGAGCACTATGCCATGGAGCCGCTGAAGGTTGTCGGCTGGGAGGGAATCTTTGGCTTCCTGGTCACCACCATCGGGATGATTGTGCTTCACTTGGCGGTGGGACGAACGGAGGCGGGTAGATATGGATACTTTGACGCGAAGGAGGGTTTGCGCCAGGTTACGACCAACAGGGTTGTTGCCATAACCAGCATCTTGATCATGATCAGTATCGGGTGTGTAGTCCTAGTACCCTTCTCTCTATCTGCTTCATATAAGCTAACCCTCTCTTCACGTGCAGTGGATTCAACTTCTTCGGTCTTTCTGTCACCCGCTCCGTGTCTGCCACCTCCCGCAGCACGATCGACACTTGCCGCACGCTCTTCATTTGGCTCGTATCCCTTGTCCTGGGCTGGGAGTCGTTCAAGTGGCTACAGGTCGTCGGCTTTGCGTTGCTCGTCTACGGCACGTTCCTATTCAATGACATCGTGAGACCGCCCCTCAGGGCATGCCTGCCCAGAAGCCGGAGGGAGAGGGAAGAGCTGTTGCCTGAGGAGCCGATTGAGCATCTGTAGCTCTTCTGCGAGAAGAGTTTCCATAAGAGATGATGAGTCACTGCATCTATCACAGTGCGCTATTGGGATAAGAAGTCCATCATTTCGATATGCGACCTCATCTTATTAAAACTGGTCATTTGATATCGCCGCTACCGGTTGAAGTAACACTCATGATTTCGGCAGCGTTTTCATGGTGATACTTATCCACAGACACCACCTGCATGCATCGTCGGCATTCTGATCCGGTATACCCAGATAGATATAATCACCGCGCTAACAGCGACAGCGACTGGAAGATTGTGAGACTTGGCGCTGGAAGTTTGCTTTGTGTCTCTGCTCGGTTTTATATGTATCCATACTGGCTACAACTGGACTGGTTCGAATTTGTGTGTTCTTTTTCTTGGTCGCAACGGGATTGGATTGAGACTCGAGTTATTGGATTCAACAATGCCTCACCTAGGTATTTTTGGATGGAATACGGAAGGAGTTCTCGGGTGGCGCGGAGATTTTTACACACTGTCAGTGCTATCGGATCATATAGATTGGATTGAATTGAATATTACAGACTGAACAGACAGTTAACTAGTCATTGATGCTATTCAATTCATGAAAGTCGGTCAATCCAAGTCAAAATTGGCGACTTCTAAGTCAACATGTAATTTTTATTTTTATTTATTCCCCCACCCTTCCCTCTATCCCATGAGACTTTGAATATAACTAAAATTCCCTAAACTGGCCACTAGCCAAAAAAGAGAGGAAATTCCAACCAAGAAAGATGAAAAGCAGGCGCTTGTTGTGCTGTATTGTGTTTGGTTTGTTGTGTGCATCGCTGCGACTATCACCCACTCACTCACTCACTCACTCACTGATCTATCTATATGTATCTATAAAAAAAGAAATCCTAACACAAGATAGAAACAAAATAAAAAGAAAATAATAATACAGCTTCAGAAGAAGAGGGGAAAAAGAAAAATAATCAAACAGCCAGCAAGAAAGAAAAGAGAGGTACAAAATAAAACAGTGACGCCCGACAGACAGGTGACAAACAGGTACAGTACATAGAAGGATGATGGTTTTAGATGTTGACAAACAAGACCGACCACACAGACAACGCCGACGCCGAGGGAGCGCCCACGCGGCTGGCCTTTCTTAGGCGCCGCAGTATCTGTATCTTTCTTTTATCTCTTCCGAAAAGGGGAAAAAAAAAGCCTTGAACCCAGATCTCGCGATTCCTTCTAAATGACGAGATCATCGAGAGAGAGAGAGAGGGGTATATCTACTGTACAGTACATGGTAAGGAAATTCGTCGAGGTCCTATTGGGTCATACGAGGACGTAGAGAGCGCACATCTAGTTGCGATATTAGATACCTGCGAAGCCTTGTCTTTATGACGGATTTTTTAGGACATGCGCTTACCATTGAGAGACCGAGGATCATGGAGCACCAGAAACACACGTTCTGCGACGCAGGCCAGTTAGTAAAAGCTCAATCGTAAATAAGATATTGTAATTCATTCACTCACGTTAAACGTCCTACGGCCCCTTACGAATCTCGACCTCTGGACCGCGACGATCGGCAGCTGCAGCATCATGGCGAGGAAGCCGTACCCGCGCAGCTTCTTGGTAATGCAGCACATGACGAGCTCGTGAGCGATAGAGCTCACGAGGAAAGTGATGAACATGGACACCGAGGTGGAGAAATGGGTCTTGGAGGAGAAGTACACATGGCGCCGGAGGAAGTGGTGGACGGGGATGTTCCACTCGCGCGAGAATTCGAGCCTAGAATACCATTGTTAGACAGCCCGTCTTCTGGTAGTTGGACAATGGGTTTTGCTCACCAGTCACACGAGTTCCACCAGTCAGAGTAGAAATGACGGTCCGCGAAACGTGTGATCTCCGCAAAGGCCCCCAGCACGTATTCGAAAATTACCAGGAAGACCAGCAGGAAGCAGATCGTAAACGGGAACAGGAGCAGGCTGATTGTCTCGGCGAGAATCAGTGCCTTTTCAGAGACGCTCTGGACATCCTGCAGTCTCACGCTCGCGTCGCTCAGCACCGGGAGGATAAACTCCTCGGTGGTCAGCGTCAGCAAAAATATGCAGCCGAATATGGCCAGCGTTTTTAGAAAGACCTCCGTCCAGCGAATTCTTGGAGTTCTTGGGTACTCGAGCTCGTAGCAGAGCGTCGGACAGAACACATAGTCCACATAGTTGGCAAGGGTGAGGTTCTGCGGATACGTCACATGACCCAACGGCGACGTGAGCTCCGTGGCCAAATCCTCCCGGAGCTGAGCGAGCGACTGCGGCTTGTCAGACTCCTCCTCCCGGTCCATGTGGTGCAGTCGAACCGGCGAGCTGGGGTAGCGCACAGCGGCATCCATCGACGCGGATTCGGGATGATCCAATTCGGACAGTCGGCGCTCCGTCTCGCTCAGGTGTCCGTTGTAGAATGCGTACGAGTGCATCTTCATGAGAAGAGTCAGGGTGTGGAGCGTGAAGAATACCTGGGCGGTCCAGGTCCATTCCAGCAGGAACGGCCAGCTGGGGAGACATCAATATCCGACCCAACCTGTACTCCTTAACCCTCTCGTAACTCACCTGACCCAGAGGCAGAGCCATGCAAATTGAAACAGGCTTTGGACCACCATGCCTCCTTTCGACCACCGCAGCCATCCCTTGCTGCTCCGTATGCGACGGTGGAGAGGCAAGGTCAACGCCGTACTGACGACCATGGCCAAGTCGCTCAGACCCAGCTGCCAGACATTGGCCGTCAGCAAGCTCCACACCTTCACCCGCAGCGGATACCCGGTGTCCTTGATGTTCCGGAGCGCGGTGGTGACGACCATGATGAACAGACAGATCCAGAAGAGGGTGAAGAAGCCGCGGAAGTTATGGTAGTCGCTTTCGCGATCAAAGTGGGACACGCGCGGGACATAATCGATCGTGTGGAAGAGACGATTCCGCGCGCGAAGCTGTTTCCTTGCGGAAGAGATGGAGTGCACGGAAGGGGGAGCATCTTCGGGAACTGGCGTAGAACGGCCACTGCCATTGGTTTCAACTGTCAGCAGCTATTACAGGACAAATGCGCCACGTATCCTTGCCAACCTGGAAGACTCCGTGGAGGGTTTTTCAAGATGTGTGGGCGCTGGCTCTCCCGACTGCGTCACCGGCTTGACGGCGCGCGGCCGCAGCACTTGGGTGCCGTCGGAGACAGCGGTGGACATGCTGACGGATGCGTCGACGGAAGAAAGGTGAAAGAATCCAGAATCATCAATCGTGAGAGTTCGTGGGAGGTGGACAGATATATAGCTTTCAGCACGTTGGGGAGGAGGGCGCCAAGAAAGGGAAAGGAGGCCCCCTACGTCAGGGTTGGGAGCCCCTCAAAGGGTTTCAGGCGGCGGACAGGACAGCGCGGAGCGTCCCCCTCGAGAGACTATATATGGCGTGTGGGATACCGTGTCCCTCAGGTCCCGCTGAGGCCACCAGAGCATATCCGGACAGGGATACGAGTGCGAGGAGCTATATCGCATAGACCTGACACACACGGGATGATACGGGACGGCGGAGGCGGCGGAGCGTCGGCGGGTCGGCGTGTCGGCGTGTCGGCGTGTCGGGCTGCCGCTAGCCCGCTCGGGCCTAGCGCCCCTGACCCGCCAAGCCTGCCCTCCAGCAGAGCCTCGCCAGCTCGCCCCAAGCATCGCCGATACGCGACGGTCCAGATCGCATCGCTGGGATCGCGGACAGGCTCTTTTCTCTGCTCCTCTCCATTTTTCTTCCGGTGACGCTCCCTTATCGTTTTCGCCCCGTCGGGGGTCCCCGCGGCCGCCATGACCTCCCGTGAGTTTCCCCACAATGCCACTGATCCTCTATCGTGGACCGTCTTGCTGAGTCGTCCGCAGTCAAGCAGTTTATTCGAAACGTCCGATCCGCAAAGACGATCGCAGACGAGCGCGCCGTCATCCAGAAGGAGAGTGCCGCGATCCGTGCGTCCTTCAGAGAGGAGAGTCATGATTCCAGCGTACGGTCAGTCTCCGGGTCGCCTTGTAGATGAGGACGGCGTCTCATACGGTCTGACAGGAGAAACAATGTTGCCAAGCTGCTGTACCTCTTCACGCTCGGGGAGCGCACGCACTTCGGCCAGATAGAATGTCTCAAGCTGCTGGCGTCTCCGCGCTTCGCGGACAAGCGGCTGGGTTACCTGGGAACCATGCTGCTGCTGGACGAGAACCAGGAGGTCCTGACCTTGGTCACCAACTCCCTGAAGAAGTCGGTTGACATCGCAGATACCTGGGGGGAGAGCTTTTGCTGACGGTAGACAGCGACCTCAACCATTCGAACCAGTATGTCGTCGGTCTCGCCCTCTGTACTCTGGGCAACATCGCTTCGGTCGAGATGTCGCGAGACCTCTTCCCCGAAGTCGAGTCCCTCATCACGACAGCAAACCCCTACATCCGAAGGAAAGCCGCACTCTGCGCAATGCGGATATGTAGAAAGGTCCCGGATCTGCGGGAGCATTTCCTGGAGAAGACCAAGACGCTTCTGTCCGATCGGAACCACGGGGTCTTGCTGTGTGGGTTGACCTTGGCGATAGACCTCTGCGAGGCAGAGGATGTGGAGGATCAGGAGAGCGTGATCGAGATGTTCCGGCCGCTGGCAGGCCAGCTCGTCCGCACGCTCAAGTCGCTGACGACTTCCGGATACGCCCCAGAGCACGACGTGTCCGGCATCACAGATCCATTCCTCCAGGTGAAGATTCTGCGGTTCCTCCGAGTGCTGGGAAGGGGCGACGCGGCTACCAGCGAGCTGATGAACGACATTCTTGCCCAGGTGGCAACGAACACGGAGTCGTCGAAGAACGTTGGGAACGCTATCCTCTACGAAGCTGTCCTGACGATCTTGGACATCGAAGCCGACTCGGGTCTGAGAGTCTTGGGTGTCAACATCCTCGGCAAGTTCCTTGCAAACAAGGACAACAACATTCGCTACGTCGCCCTCAACACCCTCCTCAAGGTTGTGGCGGTCGAGCCCAATGCCGTGCAGAGACACCGCAACACCATCCTCGAGTGTCTGCGTGATCCTGATATCAGCATCCGAAGACGTGCGCTCGACCTCAGCTTCACGTTGATCAACGAGAGCAACGTCAGGGTCCTTGTGAGAGAGCTGCTGGCTTTCTTGGAGGTGGCAGACAACGAATTCAAGCCCGTGATGACGACCCAGATCGGCATTGCCGCCGACCGGTTCGCGCCAAATAAACGCTGGCATGTGGATACGATGCTGCGGGTGTTGAAGTTGGCTGGCAACTACGTCAAGGAGCAGATCTTGTCGTCGTTCGTGCGCCTCATTGCGACTACGCCGGAGCTGCAGACCTATGCCGTGCAGAAACTATATGCCTCGCTGAAGGAGGATATCACACAGGAGGGTCTTACCCTGGCTGCGTCATGGGTTATTGGTGAATTCGGTGATAATCTCCTACGCGGTGGCCAGTACGAGGAAGAAGAGCTGGTCAAGGAAGTCAAGGAGAGCGATATCATCGACCTGTTCACCAATATCCTCAACAGCACCTACGCCACGCAGTCTGTGACAGAATATATCGTCACGGCCCTCATGAAGCTCTCTACCCGGATGAAAGATCCCGCGCAGATTGAACGGATCCGTCGCCTCCTCAGCAACAGGACGGCCGACCTGAGCGTGGAGATTCAGCAAAGAGCTGTCGAGTACACCAATCTGTTCGGCTACGACCAGATCCGTCGAGGAGTCCTGGAGAGGATGCCGCCGCCCGAGATCCGCGAGGAACAGAGGGTTCTGGGCGAGCCAACGAACAAACGGCAGAGCAGAATACTCAAAGACAAGTCGAAGAAGGCCCCGAAGCAGACGGAGCAAGACATGCTTCTCGATCTCATGGGTGGTTCCGAAGCCCCTGCCACAACTCCTGCCGTCAACGGGTCCCAAAACACCGCGGACCTGTTGGCAGATATTCTCGGCGGAGACTCCGCCTCCGCCTCCGCACCCGCTGCTCAACCTGCGCCCGCGGCCCCCGCCGCTAACACTAAAAGTGCGATCATGGATCTCTTTGGTTCGAATACTTCGACTCCGCAACCCGCCCCGGCTCAGCAGACTTCTGCCTCTCAGGACCTTTTAGGAGGCTCGGGAGGCGCCGCCACCCCGTCGCCCGCTCCTTCGCCCTCTGTTGCGCCAACCGCCCACACCGCCTTCAACAAAGATGAATTACTCCTCACACTACAAGTGCAGCGGAAAGACAGTGGCGGTGCTCAGGTTCTAGCGCGTTTCCGGAACACCTCCAACTTGAGCCGTTTCACTGGCGTCGGGATGCAGGCTGCGGTGCCAAAGAGCCAGCGGTTGCAGCTGACCGCTATAAACAAGGCGGACTTGGATGCAGGAGAGGAGGGAACCCAGGGAATGAAAATAGCAGCCATCAATGGGGTAAGCGTTTACAACTCCAAAGCATTTATACAGTTTATTTTCTCCGAAGGCGGTGAACTCCCTGCTGACCCTCCTTTCACTACTCCAGGCACTCCCACCCAAACTACGTCTTCGTCTCCGGATCACCTACTCAAAGGACGGATCGAATCCTGTCACGGAGCAACTGGATTGGACCGAGCCTTAATGAGAGAGATTAAAAATTTATATCTCATGACCAATTGAATTACTATACTATCCTATCCTACTTTGATTACTACCTTTCCCTAGACGATCGATCGATTTATTTCTAGTCCAGTAGTTGATGACGAACGCATGGCTTATAGCGAGGTAATTAAAATTTTACATTACAAAATTTTACTCCCGAAAAAGGCACGCATACCACGCATAACATGCATGCATAGCTGTGGCGGTCTCAGTTTTTTGAGCTGTGATGCGGTAACTCGCATTTGTTTAGTTTCAAGCAAGAAAGCAAGCAAGCAAAAGAGATCGATCGAGTGGGAGGACAATAAAAGAAATGTCATGTCATGCAACTCATCATCATACAGTACATCATACCCTCACAGCAGCTTGTTTCTTTGTCGTTGTTTCTGCCTGCCATATTTCAATTTTTATGTAAATACTTGATGATTATCTATCGAAGTCAAGGCCAAGGCCCCAAAAAAAATCAAGCAAAGTAAGCGTGCGTGCTGCTGATTTTCCTAGAATCTAGATTTTAGTGGTGGGTAGGAGACTACTTGATGGGTTCTTAAACTGTTTCATCGTACAGTACCGATGTCAGTTGCTGAATTAGATTAGGTAGATAGTCTGGGGCGTTCGGAGGTCGTTAACGGTAGTGGTTAGTGGTGAATGTATTGTTTATCGTGCCTTCTTCTTTCTTTTTTTTTTCTTTCTTTCTTTTATATCGCCTTCGTTTATCTATTGCGTTTGTTTATCTACTGGATATATCACCAATATATACTGAGGTCCCTCGTCTACCTTACTCTCTACTACGGATAGGTCATACATACATAGGTAGATATCAGACTTTACATTGCGGAATGATGGCTACTGCCAGAAGAGACAAGACACAGAAACTTCCCATTCAGCGTGTATGTATGTATGTATGTATGTATGTATGTGTACATGTGGTATCACCTTCCTCAACGACAGAATACATGATGTACTCTTCATATGACAAAAAACATAAGGAGGGGAAAAAAAAAGAAAACAAAAGAAAAATCCCGACGCCAGATTTCATACTTCACCCCGACTGACCGACCGAATGGCGCGAACCGGCGCGATGGAATACAATGCAATTAATACAACACGTTTATCCCAGGAGGCCGCCGGATGCATGTATTTGTACAATATCCACAGGTCTGATGTCCGCGAAAACAAAGCAGAAAAGGAAACAGGAGGAACCCCTTCCCTTCCCTTTCCTTCAACTTCAATCAACCCCTCGCGTCTTTCTTCTTGTTCTTGTTCTTCTTGGTGATACGACCGGAGGCCACCTTGTTGTCCCTTCTAGATCCCGAAGAAGGCGACGACGAAGATGGACGAGAACCATCAGAACGAGACGTGACGGGTCGAGAGCGCGATCGGCCGCGCGATGATGAGCGAGGAGGCTCCGGACTCGACTGCGGCTGCGGCTTCGGGGGGTTCAGATTCACGCGGAGGATGATGCGCGTTGGGGAGGTGGGTTTGGCTTTGTTGTTCTTGGTGTTGTTGTTCTTGTTGATCTTCCCGCCGGTCATGTTGTTTTTGGTATTGCTTCTGCTCTTTCTTCCGGCAGTGCCAGAAATGGCCGTGGCGGCAGTAGCGGCGGCGGCAGAAACCGTGCAATCCGTGATATTCCTCTTGCGACGATGTCCTCCTGACTCTTTGGTGGTGGTGGTGATGATAGCCTCATCGACAACAGGCTCATATTTATGCCCTTCTTCCTCGACCTCTGAAACCAAACCAATATCGCTCAACGGGGCCGTGACGTCTGAGTCCCGGTCGCCATCGTCGTCGGGAGGGTAGAGAATAAAATCCCTGCCCTGGGTCTGATCCAGGTTCTGCTTTTTGTCCTGGTTCTGGCGCTGACACCACGCGTCGTTCCAGAGCTGGTACAGACGCGCCGCGGCGGCGAGGTCTTCGGTCGTCATTGTGGTGGCAGGAGGAGGAGGAGGAGGAGGAGGAGGAGGAGGAGCAGCCGCTGCTGCAGGAGCAGTAGTAGTAGCAGTGGTAGTGGTGGTAGCTGTAAGAGCATGCTGTTCCTGCGCAGACGACTTGACCGGGTCCCAGTAGCGGGAGATAGATTTGGGCTTGGGATAGCCGCTGGTCGTATGGGTATGAGTATTGTTGCTGATGAAGAACGGCGAGGTGATGGCTGCCATTGTAGCTGTAGTTGGTTTTTGGACGGACTGGCTTCGAGATATAATAGATCTGGGATGGGCATTGGCTGTTAGATTGAATTCATGTGTATGTAGATATTATATATGGTAGAAGAATGGTCACTATAGACACGCTGAAGGGAGTGATAGGGCAATAACAATTCCGTATTGAAACACAATATATTATGAGGCAGAGTCTGTCTGTGTTGGTTACAGGGAGATAGATAGAAGACTCACAGATTCCCAATCCGTGGAGTAGAGTGATAGAGTGGGCGGGAGGGTTCCAAGTCCGCAGACCTTTCAGGTACAGAAAGAGAAAGAACTGCAAGACTTCTGCGCAGGGTAATGCAGCAGCGAAGGATCCAGAGACGGGTAAGTCTTTAACAGATTGATAGCAAGTCTAGCAAGTCTCGTTGCGAGTGAAGAGCGAGCAGCAGTAAGTCTTCTCAGCAAATTAATTGTCCGCGGACCGCGAATATAGATAGATACTTGACAGTGTGTTGTAAGTAAGAAGCAAGAAAACACCAACACCGACTCAACCCCAGACGAGACCTTTGTAGATAACAAGAGCGGCTGGGGTGTCTGTTCCATGGCTATTTCTATTCGGTACGGTCCCATTGTCCCGGTATCCTGAATATAGAAAAGGCGTCGAGTGAATGACGCCATGGTGGGTTTGGAAACCAGTGAATCTTCACCACTCCGAGAAAGCAGAACATGTTGTTCCTGGCAGCGCTGAAGGCGCCGTGGTTACTGATCATCGAGGTGTGCTTGAGCTCTGGTGCTGGGATGCGGGAGTCAGGCATTGTTGGTCTGTCTTGACGTCGATTCTGCGGCAGAAGATGGGTATCCTAGCGGTTAGGTTCTGGTAGTCAGGTACAGGACCAGACTTGGGAGATCCCAACTGCATGGTTGGTACCTGGCGCTTGGGATGGAAACCATAGGATTGTTCTGTATATCGTTCGTGGTAAGGATTATAGGGCAAGTCAGCAGACGGAGACCAAAGCAGCAAATAATTGCTGCTAAACTTTAAGCGTTGTAGAAGTGACAATTGAAGGAAGAATGAAGGAATTTGATTAGCAGGCAGGAGAAGAATCCGGGATCGTGAAGATGGTTTCTTCATCGACACTCGAAGTCCCTCTATTTCTTATTAATAAGAATAGAAATATGGACAGAATAAAGATAGCGTCTATCTGAACCAGTCAGTACATTATCACTTCTCAATAATAAATCAGTAGCATGTTGATTCACAATGGCATAGTCCCGTCATCACTTGAAGTGAGATAGTTGCTCTTGAACGAAGACTCGCCCCATTCTGGAAGAAAAAGACATAGTAGCACCTGGAAATTAGCTAATCCGTGAAATAATTCGCATCTCCTCTCTCTACCCCTACCCCTGGGAATAGATAAGTACTAATTCATCAAAGTCGATCTTCTTCATCTCTGATTGATAATCCATGGCTTCGATACGTGTGTGCTTGCTTGATCTTATCAAAAACAAAATCTTTCTTCCCTGTTACATAGAGAGATCAGGCTACTAGTAAAGTAAGGCTTGACTTAACCGCCTATACCATTCAGAGTTCTTCCTTCATTCGTCATGTTCCTTTCTTTCGGACTCAGGCTGCCATCAGCATCGACATCGACATCGATGCCAGTAATATTCCGTATAATATTAACATGATATCATGATATTGCTCACATCAGTAGGTGCCAATGCCATTTCCTCTCTCCCTCCAATATCATCCAATCATTGATGTGATGGAATCCCGCTTCCTCCCCCGATATCTGCATCTGTATGTATCTGTATCATCAAAGTAGAAAGCACCTGTACAATGTACAGTACAGTACATGTCCAGATCGATAAGTAGATATGCTTCAAGGATTCTAGAAACGTCCCTCCTATCCTTATCCTTCTCCCGACTCCCTTGCCCCTGAACTGAACTGAACTGCCTGTATCAATCAACCTCTGGTCTACGTAGGTACCTGGAGATAACGCCAATGAATCAATGAATAAAATACATGACATCACATCACACCACGTCATATCAAACCATACCATGCAACTGCAACTGCAAAATGCAAAATGCGATGCACACGGACCCCGTGTCTCAGTCTCCGTCCGACTCCTTGTTCCTGAGCTGGTGTGGATCGGATCATGATCCCGAAAACCACGTGTGAGTGTGACGTGTTGGACAGGAAGGACTCTAATGGAGTGGAGTGGAGCCGCCTGGTCGGCTGGCTTGCTGGCTTGGTGAGGTCCGTGCCTGTGTGCTACCTAGGTATGTACTGTACATACATTCCTATCTAGGCACATATACATACCTGGCACTCCGTACCCAACCTGGAGGTAGCGTAGCGGACAGAGTACCGTTTTTACTGCATTCCGATACGGGCTCAGGCTCCGATGTCCACTACTCACGGTGGACGCTTATGTTGTCTTGTCGTGGTATAGTATGCATGGATGCATAGAGTGGTTTAGTAGTTGTTGCAGCATGAAGGGAGCACCTAGGTCACAGACATGGCCATGGTCAAAAAAAATTGGATGGCGGATCCCAGATTAGATGGATGCCTCGGTACGTATGCACATCTGTACTCTGTACATGTACCTACCTGATTCCTGTCCCATGGTGGTCAATCTACTCTGATGATGATCATGTTGGCTCTGTAGGTATGTACTGTATGTACGTACTGTACATACAAGGACTCGAAATGCACATGACTGTGTACTGTACTACTTAGCAGTACAATAGTAGGAATCGCCATTAGGGAGCATGTGCCTACTTTGTACAGCACAAACAGGTACATACATACATCGTGGGAGGTACGTACTACAACTACTGTGCACTGGCAGCAAGCACACATGCTTCCCAACCACATGGTACAGCACTCGTAGTACAGGACAGCACAACAGGGGCACAGCGGCCCACTACTAACTTGATCGATCACCAGGTACTGTACCTACGTCAACTGACCTTAGGTAGTGCATGGCGCAGCTGTGCACGCCTGCATCATGCAGGCTTCACCGCCACGCGGAGGAATTTTACGTCGGTTCCTCTCATCCGAATCCTCGGGTATGCATGCTTAAAGGATCACTATAGCCGCTGATCACTACTTCCCTTTTTCAAGGCCATGCTTTACCTTGCACATTCATACAGAAGCACAACTATGCAGCCATCTACTTGGTCCAGAGTCGATAGATTGAGTAGCATATATGCATGCAGCAAAATAACTCCATTGCTCCATCTGCCGTGATCCAGCTGCTGCAATAATCGATCCAGATTGCGAGCAACCCCATGGGGGGTTGAAGAGTGAGAAAAGATGTGGAAATAGATAAACGGAAAAAAAAACATCGTCAGTGGATTATGATTGCTCATCACATGCTGAATCTCATTCGCACCCGACCTCTGCGTTGGATGGTAAAGCAAACTGCGTCACTCATCGAATCTCAATCGTTCCAACAACCGTCATATAAGGCCATAGACGCTCGTGTCAGTTCCGTAAATCATAAACTCCAAAATAGAAACCAGGGGAACCAGGACATCATCAGCGAATAACAGCACTGTCATGGCTCAGAGGACGTAGACCCAGTGTATTTACTCAAGTTCCGGTTATGAATATGCGACTGGCAGCTGTACAGGCAACCCGCAACTGACAGCAAAGACTTGACATAAGCAATAAGGGGCAATCCATCGTGAAGGGTAAGGGGAGATAACAAGTAGGTGAAGCGTCAGTGATCATCAACGGCCCGACGTCGACACAAGCATGAGCTGCAATGCAGATGCTCAATGATGAAATATGAACATGAAGGAATTCGTGTCATAGCAGGAGGACCGGCGGCGTCGTGAGCGGTCATCGACGAATAAAATGCAAATCGAATCCAGTGGTTTCACTTCGCGCTCTGCGATCTCGATGTCTGTACGATGATGGAAAATGAGGTACTGATAACATTAACCGACTGTCGTGGAGAGTTCATCGTTCAGGTTCAGGCGTACGCAGATTGTCGCCTCCCCATCGCTGGGTACACGTCGTGTGTGTAGATGACGTCGTTGGGTCGAATTTCGCGGGCATACCGAATATCCTTCTCCTTAATGCCTCTAGCATATTCGACTTCTCCGAAAAGAGGACGCGTCGGAGATTTCCTTGCGGCAGGTGGGTGTGCGGGGTCGTGCCGGCCCAAAGGTTCGGCGGGGAAGGCATATGTTGTGGAGGTCCGGGTGAGTTTCGCAGCAGGTCTGATCGGTATTGACTGACGTTCTTGTCGCACAGGCGACGAGCTCCTCTGATGCCGGTGGGATGGCAATTCCGGCTCGATCAAGATCGTCTCCGGCTCGTCGACGATCTTGTACCTGGTCGAGGTCGAGGACTTTGGAGGACTGCCGCTTTGATGCATTTCGGGTGTTCCAGGACTGGAGTATCCCGAGTCATGCCTCTCGGGAGTTCTGAGTTTCGACGGCCTCGGAGGGGCAGAATCGACAGGTCCAGGAACAATGTTGAAAAGAGCCGGCTCTGAGCGGCCAAGCGTATCCCGCTTCGATCTGACATAGGGCATGGTGGACGCCCGAGCTGGTTGAGGTGGCTTTGGTGGAATCTTTATACCTGAAGGAGCAGAGGTTGCAGTTGGCATGCTGGGGACTTTGTGATAGGACATGGGTGGGGAGTGGGAGTCAAGATGCTCATACGAGGATCTACCCTCCCTCCCAGACGACGAGGGCCTGCTCGAGCGCGATCGACCAGAGCGTCGAGGCACCTCTGGTTCGAGGCGCTCGATATACTCGCGAGAATGCGAAGGGGAGTGAGAAACATGCGCCCGTCGATCGATCTCGACCGGGGCACTTCCTCTGGAGCGCAGGATATAATCCCGCGCAGTGGTATGCAAATATTCATGCTTCGACTCCCACCCGTCAGAGTAATCATCGTCGTGATACCTTGTCGACTCCGTCCTGCGAGACGAGTCTGATTTTGTTTTTCTCGAGGACGTATCGTGGGGTTTCTTGGGTTCGGTAGATCGTTTGATATGGTACGATGCGTCGGAATCGGAGAGTTCATGCTCGGTTTCGGGATAAGGCGCTGCGCGTTCATGCTTGTCGGAGGATTCTCGCTTTCTGTCCTTCGTGCGATGCTTCGCACGATCAGAGCTGGTGCGGTCGGAGTGAGCTGACTTCGAGGAATCGCGAGCTGCGGCACGGAAATTGTCAAAAATGGACTTGGACTTCTTCTTCTCGCTCGAGGTCTTCTCGGTCGAAGTAGCCTTGGAACGCTGGCGTTTCCCGCCGTCATCATGTTTTCGAGATGACGGCTGTGCTTCCTCCATCACAGGCTCGTCGTCCTCGAAGGAGCCAGCGTCCGCAGGCACCCTCTCTTCGTAGACCCGTCCATCTCTGTATTCCCGAGTGGAGCTCGAGCCACTGCCTTTCGGGGAGTACGGGGATGCGCCGGCACCCCCGTTCTTTTCCATCGCCTCTTTGCGGAGTTCCGCGAGACGCGCCTTCTGGTCATATCTGGCTCTCTGTGTCTCGTCCGAGAGGAGCTCGTAGGCCTGCTGCACACGTTGAAACTCATCCTGGGCGGCTTCTCGTTGTGACTCGTCCTTCACCTTGTCCGGATGACATTTGAGGACAAGCCTGCGGTGCGCCGCCTTGATCTCAGCAAGGGTAGCATCTTTCCCGACTCCGAGGACAGCGTACGGATCGAACGTGGGCGGTGATGAAGACATGCTGATGTGGGAGTGACAACAAGACAGATGGACATCCAGCGACGGCGATGTCCTTCCTGGTGTATATTGTTTATTGGAAACGGGGCGAAGAGAGAGCGGCGCCAGTTATAAAACGGCAAGCGTGGATGGATGGGCTGAAATGGCGAGACGCGTTGGGTGGTTGATCAATTCATGGCGAACGCAACCAATGTATCAAGAACGGGGGAAACGAGGGGGGGGGGGGGGGGGGGGGGAGGACATGCAGTTGCACAATGGCACTGGAAATGGAAAGGCAGAATAAAAAATAAGGCAGCGGATGGAGAACTGGACCGTCGCAGCAGTCGTCGTCGGCGCTCCAGGGAGACGAGCGCGGGCGGCGATGGGACGTCGGGATTTCCCTTGGGACGGAGCTGGGGGAGAAGGTGGCACGGGGCAGGGAAGCAGGGCGACGGGTCAGGACGCCCGGCAGAGACCAAGCGGACTGCGCCACGACGTCGCTGGCAAGCTGTTCGGTTTGCTGAGGTGGCACCGCGCTTAGTCACGCTGAGGGGGGATCGCTCGGGACACAGGACCAGGAGAGCAGAGAGAGACGACGGTTCGATGATAATAAGCAGACGATGCTGACGATGGCTGGATCGAGAGCAGATGAGACGGACGGGCTGGGATCAACGGAGAGGTGCCAACCACGGTGTCGTTCCCTCCTTCGAGAAGCAGCGGTGTAGTCCCCCTGGCCGAGCAAGCAGACGACGAGACCGTCCCGTAGTCAGAAAGAAAGATAGGATCTCCGTCTCTTGCCTTGTCTCCGCGGAAGGGGCGGTCAATAGGGGCTGGCAACGGATATGCTGTCCGGTACGTACAGAAACACCGATGGCTGCATCCAGAAGCCCCGCGAGGGTATGAGGTTGTATCCGGGGGACTGGAAGCAGATGGAGACACTGGCTGCGCGTACAGTAGCCAGGTACTACTAGGGACCAGATCGGTTTCGAGAAGATCACCACGACGGATAGAGAGGGACCGGAGATGGGGAAGCTGAGATGCTATATCCAACGATCCGCGCGTGGGTACAAGCACCGCTTCGTGGGTCCAGCCTCAATAATGTGGCCGTCAGGCTCCTCATCCCTCGCCGGAGGCGCTTCGCAGAAAGCCCTCGCTGCCCCAAACTCTCAGCAGAGAGGCCATAGGCCTCGCAGCCATCTTCTGGCGTATGGTGCGCGGGGCAAAGCACTCGGATCAACCAGTGGTGGCCCTGCCGTCCCCGCCGTCCCCATCCCCCTTGCCCGCTTTCTATCGATGCATCTCGCCGCCCTGTTGCTCTCCAGTGCCTAGTCATGGGCGGGTTTGCACGCCAGCCGCACGGGGCTGCCCCTCTCCGCCCATCTCGCCGTTTTTCTATCCCAGATCTCGCGTTCTGAGCCTGCCGTTCCAGAGGATTGCCTCGTGTTTCTTGCGCTCCTGTCGCATCACTGCCAGGTAGAGGTATGCGTTATGTACCTACATGGTACATACATGTCCCGACGTAGGTACCACGCAGCCTGGGCGTGTCCCTGGCTGTACATGCCTCCTACCTCGCAGGTATGGAGTACACCCTACATGGAATCTGCCCTGATCTACTTCTACACGCGGTACCGCTCCAGAATCCGTCCCTGGGACATTGTACGACCAACGTGAACGCATCCACGGCTCTCCTCCGCCGGGTTCCGTCGGTGGATCCGAGCCTCGGAGCTTCCAACGAGAGCCACCTCGGCCTGGCCACTGCGCGTATATATCATATCATACGAGGGTGCTCCAACACTTCCAACTCCTCTGCCTGGCTGCTTGTAGTCGGGGCCAGCTACCTACCTACCACGGGCTTGTGAGCTTGCCCTACGGTGTTCTCTGGGCAAATTGCCGCATTCCATCCGGACGTCCCAGTATGAGGCTGTCTACTCACCGCTGTGTCTCAGGCCCAGTTTTGCCCAGGTAGGCAGAGCACGGCTTCTCCCCGTTGCTGAGGACTGCTTAGCACCTCTCAGCAGTTGGTTAGGGATGGTGGACTGCTAGCTTTTGACGGTGCTGCCGGCTCTGTGGTTGAATGACGAGGCCGCCAACAGCTCTTCAGTGTTTGAGCCTATCTTTTCGGCTTCACTTGGCAGGCGCAAATCGCGGATCATCAGTGACATAGGGATCACTTGCCGTTCCCATGTGGCCATTGGAGAGCCGGGCAGTCATATGCGTGAGGCCACTGCGGCCAGCGACCGTAGCTCCTCCGGAGTACGCAGTGAACCGATGCCTACGGAGTACATGAGTGGATAAAAAACGCCCTTCCACGCTTTATCCAATACTCCACAGGTCACAGGAGTTGTAACGGCTTCGAAGGCGAGGATGCGAGCGTACTCTCCGATTGCATCGATAACGGATCAACGGCGTGGTAGGACTGCTCGGCCTCACATGCACTTGCGTTCCTTCAGCAGGTCAGGAGATCAGATGTACTATGTACCTTTGGTGTCAGCAGAAGGCATCAATAAGCAGTGCATACCTGATCAGAAATCAGGCATCTCACCGGTGCTGCCCTCTCCTCAGCACGTCCAGCTCTGGCTCTGTTTGTTTTTCCCTGAACTTAAGGGCCACATCCACCATACAGCTCACTCAGCCGCCGCAATCAGATGCGGCTGCCAGCCAAAGGAGGACACTGAACGGTCGCTGCGTGTATTGGTGTCTGGCGGTACGACCCACGAGCGAACATGTCTCTGGCTGTCCAGGTCACCAGCCCTTATCGATTGGCGGCCACGTACCGAGGCGGCGATCCACTCATCTCGCTGCAAAAGATCCGCGGCCAGTCCGTGGTCGCGGTGGTCGATCCTTAGCTGAAGGCTAAAACTCTCCCTCTTCTTTCCTTTGACAGCCTCCTGCAGCAGATGGGAGCATCTGAAGGGGCCCTCGGTGTCTTATTCGTCGGTTCGAGGTTTGCCATGGGTCGGGGTTGGCCATCCTTTGCTTGGCTCTCCTGTCGAAGCGCTCAGCCTTGGCCTTGAGCTGTTTTACGATACGTGCGTACACTACGTTTGTTCCAAGGTTTGCGCCTTTTTTACTTTTTTTTTCTAGAAGGGTGCGTACGAGCATGCAGGTGGCACATGGAGGGGCGGGGTCCAGGGAGCCGGCAAAGCTACTACTGTACGTCAGTCACGGCGGCTGCTCGACCGTCACCCTCGCTCACCCACTCCCGCCTCTCCCGCAAGCGCCTTCGCCTGGCCTGACGGATTCACCCAGCATCCAGGTGACCAGCTGCCTGCCTAGGAGGTAGGTATGGACATACCTCAGGTATCTCGATCAGTACAGTTAATCCCTCTTCCTATTGGTATACCGTATGGTCGGTGATGATAATGATGATCACAGAGACAGTCACAGGGTAGGTAAATCGGTCTAGAATATCGATCGAGTTGTCAACCCTGCCCCGGACTGTTTCGGAATTAATTCATGCTTGGTCACGCAGGCTTCCTCGAGGAAGACAGTAGTAGCTAATAATAATACCTCACACACATGAGCATTTCCAATTGTTTTGCTGAGTAGACGACCAGTTATCATTGTTAACAATATATGTATGTAATGTTGCCGTCACTGGCTGCTTGTGTTGCAGCTAGCATCGTGCACTGCAGGACGGAACCCCCGAGGGCTCATCAGGGGCTCAGCTATACAGTGTAACCATCTATTTTTGACACCTTTGTGGAGCGTGGACGAAGGTATTATTGTAGTCCGTGCCGCAGGAAATTTTCGCTTCTTCAGCTGCTCTATATCCTCCAGTGCCTGCCACAGGTTCAGGATGCAATAATAATAATAACAGAGAGCTGATACACTTATGGAGATGAAGGGTCGGAGTAACTCACGATGTTTTTTATGCAACTATTGAAAATAAAACGACAGACCACATCCTATCCTGTATGGGAGTTAAGGCCAAGAGAATTACTCCGTATGTGGGTGTGTTATTTATTATTGCTGAGTGATATATATATATATATATACAAAAGCTACCATTTTTTGTTGGGTATACAGTACAGTACCTACTTGCAGACCGGAATGGCATATCATATCCCATGATCCCCTTTTCCCACGACAGTCGACTTCAGCTGCCAAGTTAGGAACTGTACTTCACGTCTCCAGCTCCTCCTCCTCGTTCCAAACCGGAAGTTCGAGGTCGACGACGATCGGAGTGTGGAACTTCTTGCCGCCTTTGTGCGGCCAGCTGGTCGCCATGATGGCTGCGTTGACGATGCATGTTTCCTTTCTTCTCCATCTCCCTCCATCCTCCTCATGATTGAGACTGTTATGGGGTGCGTCCTCGGTCTGGAGACAGCCGTCGTTGTCTAGCCGTCGTTGCTTCTTCCCGGTCAGATCGACGAGACACTGCTTCTTGCTCCCAAGCGGAGGCAGGGTGCCTTGCTCGGTTTGCTCCTCTTCGGAAGCATTATTATCATCATCATCGTCATTATTATTCTCTGGTGAGGATGAGCTATTCACATCCCATCGGACCCTCTCATACCCCCGCCCATCATGCACATGCCCGCACACAGCCAGCATCGGTCTGACTCTCCTCAACGCCTGACGGAGTCCCTCGCAGCCCCCTGATACCCCTCCATCCCGCTGCCACCGATCGCAGTGCGAATAAGGAGGCGTATGCGTGACGACGATATCCGTGTCCGGGGGTATCTGATCCCAGAGCTTGTCGGCGTCAGTGGACTCGTAGCCAAAGGCCCAGACGCCGTGGAAGCGTGAGTACGGGGACCCGAAGACCTTGAACGTGGTCTTTGGTCCGTCCGGTCTCGTCAGCCGGATGGTTGTCGAGGAGTGGTTGAGAAAGATGATTGAGGGGGAGGCTGTCGTGAGGAGTTGGATGCATTTCGAGGGGTCTTCGAGATTCCTCTGGTTGTGGAAACGCGGGCCGTGCTGGGCGTAGAATGCTGGGTCGAGGGTGATGTCGTGGTTGCCTGGGATCACTTGTACTTAGCTATCTGCTACATCAGGGTATGTATTGATCTTCTAACACCTATGACGGAGACTAACCAGCAACCACGATCTTGACCTCATAATCCGCCGCGCTGATCCACTCGACCGTCCGGAGGAGCTCGGACATGCTGCCCTGGTTCGTGAGGTCCCCCGCGTGGATCAGGACGTCGCCCGGGGGCAGCTTGAACCCGGCCTGGGAGGGCGTGTAGCCATGCGTGTCGGAGACGCAGACGATGCGTGTCGTTCGGTATGTTCTTCTTGGCTTCGTCTTCGTCTTCCCTTCCCCCATTATTATTGATCTCCACTTTAAACTGGGAAACCAAGCAGAGAAACGCCTCAGCGAGCAGAATTGGGGTATGGAAGTGATATACGATAGGAGGCGCATGTGGCCTGAAATTTTATCAGAAGCTTTCGAGATCTAGATGCACAAGTCCTGCATTTCCCATGTAGCTGCAAAAGTGTCAGATCTTCTTGGATCCTCAGTACCGGAGCAGTCTAACGGCTATGTCCAGAGATACAAAAAATATTGAAATTTTGCAAGTGCAAAACCTCCTCGTTCAGACGTGGACAGCATAGAACGTCATGATGTTTAGCCGCCAGTTCGAGAGAGCAATTTGGGCTCCCGAAAGCTACCAAAAGGAGTGTCCGTCACGTTTGTTATCTGATATCGAATGGCTTGGTTGGTGATATTGCTGACTCAGCAGACGGGGTGATGATTGTAGTGGGCTATTGGAGATGGCATAGCTAACACATTTTCCAAGAATAGCATACGATCGAGGAATGATGCAGATAGTATCGATAAACTCTGAAGACGATTTTCTGCTCTAAAATCCTGGGATATGCATTGGATCATTCGGCTTGCAAGGGGGGGGGGGTCGTGTAGCCGGTCGCTATTCAGATAGCCTTAAGTAGTGGAATCCTCGGATATATGCAAAAGGAACTGCAAAACTACAAAGGAAAGATCGCTTGAAGAATCCATTTGAGAAGGTGTTGATACTGGAAAAGGAGGGAGAAATAAGCTATTTGACAAATCACGTGACGAGAACGGACGGGATTGGACGGGCGGTTAGGGTTGTGGCCCTCAAAGATTCTTCCGCACAAATTAGCCTCGCTTAGCCATTTACTGCGAACCCTCCGACTTCGTGGTGTGCGTCGACCCTGACCACAACGACAGACAACTAAACATTTCCCAAGGGGTATCCTAGAGCACACAGCTCTTCTCGTCTCGCCGGATATTTACCTTGTGAAACGGTGACAGCAGGATGTCCTCCTTCGAGCCGGTCGTGCGTTATCCCTCTCTCATTTCGGACCGACGATGATTTGTGTCTATCTGCGATGGATAATCAATATAGCTGACTTTGAGCCGGGGATTTATTATATAGGTCGTCATTGACGGCAAGGGACACCTCCTTGGTCGCCTGGCCAGCGTTGTGGCCAAGCAGCTGCTCAACGGCCAGAAGATCGTCGTCGTGAGATGTGAGGCCCTCAACATCTCCGGCGAGTTCTTCCGCGCGAAGCGTACGTCCAATTCGAACCAATTTCTGTTCTGCGTGGAGGAGGAAATGCTACCGTTGAAGAAGACACGAAATTTTTCGAGGGACTAATGGCTGACTTGTGTGACGCGTGATATACAGTCAAGTACCATGCCTACCTGCGCAAGATGACCCGTTACAACCCGACAAGAGGTGGTGAGAGATCGTTTCAAATGACTGGCTCCCCTCACACGGGACAATGGCTAAGACCGGATTCTTTTCTACAGGTCCCTTCCACTTCCGTGCTCCTTCGCGCATCTTCTACAAGGCCGTCCGTGGAATGATCCCCCACAAGACCGCCCGCGGTGCTGCCGCGCTGGAGAGACTCAAGGTCTTCGAGGGTGTTCCTCCTCCATATGACAAGAAGAAGCGGGTCGTTGTTCCTCAGGCTCTGCGCATCCTCCGCCTGAAGCCCGGTCGCAAGTACTGCACCGTCGGCAGACTCAGCCACGAGGTCGGCTGGAAGTACCAGGACGTCGTTGCCAGGTGCGTCATCATTCTCCGGTGGCCTGTTGAAACAACACCGGTGACTCGGTTTGTCCTCGTTATTATGGCTTGCTAATGAATTAAATTCTCCAGACTCGAGGAGCGGAGAAAGGTCAAGGGTGCCGCATACTACGAGCGCAAGAAGGCCGCTCGACGACAGCTCGCAGAGGCGCAGAAGACGGCGAACATCGACGAGAAGACCAAGAGCCAGCTGGCCGAGTACGGATACTAGATACCTGGTGGTGGCGGGGCTGGTTGCTTGTTGTCTTTGTGATGTTTATATGGGTGGGATATATCGCAGACGGTTTTTAAGCGGACTGAGCCGGCAAACCGATCGACCTTTTTTAACTGTCCCTATCTGATCATGAAACAAATATCAAATGATGCTTTGATGGGCCCCGGAAAAAAAAAGGCCAGAGAGAGAGAGCGCGAGACTGATTTCTGCAAACGGAGTCGCTTTGGGATGGAAGGTTGTTCCAAAATAGCCTGACCTGGTTCGCACCCGTGGCGGTTAATCCAAAAAGAAATTTTCCAGACTTTTCATGGATTCTCTTTCTGCGGCATTCTATGGCGTCTAAGGTATTTATCCCCTAGCGCTTGGATATTTATAGTCGGTAGCGAAATACCTCCGTATTCGGCGGGACCTCTGCTTCTTCCTGGCTTACGGTTTTGGGTATCACTCTCCGTAACCTCGGGTTACCCGACGGCCCGACCTGGATCTCGGCCACCTTCGGCTGTTTCCCCGCATCCGCTCTCCCATGGCTTGCCTCAGCCGACTCTCCGCATCTCCTTTGCTTCCGGTCCCCCCCTGTATAAAAGGCCGTCTTGGTCCCTGACGATCTTCATTGTAATCGTAGGTGAAATAGAAGAATTCCTTATCGAGAGTTGACATTATCGGCCATGTCTACGGCGAAGAATCGGCTATCGGGGATCCTCGGCCACCTGCTGCCGTCCTCGCAATCTGGGGCCCCAGACTCCACAGCGGGAGCCGAGTACAACCACCGGTTCAATTATCATACGCTCTCTCCTACCTTCTTCCTTCCTCGCGCAGCGGCGATTGAACCGGAGGTATGTTTATGGCGAGCTCTCTTCAAATTTCCCAATATTTCATCCGCGTTCCTTCAATCTAATGACACGCAATTTTTATGAAAAAAGGCCGAAGCAATCTACCATGTGACTACGACCAACAAGATCATTCGGCGAACTTACATCGAGACGGCGGACCGCGCACGAGGTCTCGCGTACTACCTGAAAAAGCACGGCTTCAAGAGAGTCGGAATACTGTGCCCGAACACTCCTGCATTCCTCGAATCGATCTTTGGCATCGCCGCTGCGGGCGCGGTCAACGTCGGTAAGGCTTTAAAACCGTTCGGGTGCTGTGAAGTGTAAAACGAGCTGACGCCCCAATGCGATATAGCTGTCAACTACCGGCTAAAGCCTGACGACGTGGCTTACATATTCACCCACGCGGAGGCTGATGCCATCATTGTCGATAAGGAGTTTCTGCCACTTCTTGACTCCTTTAAGAAGGCACATCCAAACGTGCCTTTCATTGTCGATACGGATACCGGAGAGCTGAGCGGTCCGTTCGACAATGCTGTCTTGGAGGGCTTGCAATATGATATCGAAACGGGAGGCAAAGGCTGGGCTGGACTCGAAGCCCAGGCCCCTGATGAGGAATCCCTCATTGCTCTTGCGTATACCAGCGGAACGACTGCGAAGCCGAAAGGCGTCGAGTACATCCATCGCGGCTGCTACCTGGCCGCTCTGGCGAACGTGATAGAGTCAGGGTTGAATTATCACAAGGGACGCTGCCGCTATCTGTGGACATTGCCGATGTTCCATGCTATGGGTAAGTCTTACGGATAAGTTACTCGTCTGAAACTGCACAGGTGACTAACGAAGCTTCCAGGCTGGACTTTCCCTTGGGCAGTCACGGCAGTCCGGGGCACGCACTACTGCCTGCGTAAGATCGATTACCCGCTTATCTGGCGACTTCTCAAAGAAGAGCACATCACCCATTTCAACGCCGCACCGACCGTGAATACGCTTCTCTGCAATGCCAAGGAGGCTGAGCCGCTCCCTGATCCTGTGAGAGTAACAGTGGCAGCCAGCCCGCCTACACCCCATCTCTTTGAGCAGATGACGAATCTCAACTTGCATCCCGTCCACGTCTACGGGATGACGGAGACATACGGTCCTATCACCAAAGGGTATTACATGCCTCAGTGGGATACGTTACCGCTGAAGGAGAAGTGTCAGAAGATGGCAAGACAGGGCCACGGATTCATTACCAGTCTTCCGGTCCGGGTAATCAAGACCGACGTACCTGAAGGTACCATCATCGACGTAGAACGGAACGGAAAGGAAATAGGCGAGGTTGTTTTTGTCGGCAACATCTGCGCAAAAGGGTATTACAAGGATCCCGAAGCCACCCGCAAACTCTTCGCCGGTGGTGTTCTCCATTCAGGAGATCTGGCCGTCTGGCATCCAGACGGAGCGATCCAGATCTTAGACCGAGCAAAAGATATCATCATCAGCGGTACAGTCTACCCGGTGCGTCAATTGGAAGACCTTTTGCTGACTTAGCACCTAGGCGGAGAGAACATATCATCAGTCGCGCTCGAGTCCATGCTGGTCACGCACCCTGATATCCTGGAAGCTGGAGTTGTTGCAGTCCCTGACGAGCAATGGGGCGAACGGCCAAAGGCTTTCATCACCGTCCGACCCGGAAAGCAACTTGAAGGGAAAGATGTGATCGATTGGGCGAAGAACGTAAGCGGAATCAGCAGGTTCATGGTTCCCAGAGAAGTCGAAGTCGTCCCGGAGCTGCCAAAGACGAGCACTGGCAAGGTCAAGAAGAACGTTCTTAGGGAATGGGCCAAAGGCGCTGATCGGAATCTCGTGAAATGAGTCCCCTCCGACGGCCGTGCAAGCGTTGACCCCTGCTATTCCAAAAGCTTTATAGACATTGGAAGCTATTTCCGGATGTTTTACTTTGTATTTGGTGCAAATATAGAAGGTCTTACCAACACTGGTTAGAATGTGTTCACCTGCGTCTCGAGCAAGTATGTTATCCTAGGGTAGTGCATAGGCCAGTGCCGAAGCTGATATGTTTTTGTTGGATGTTGTATTGTGTCTTAGAAGTATATAGGCCGGAAAGAGCTGTATTGTATTCAACTCCAACAGAAGTCCAACTGAACAATTGATGAAGACACGGGCCATGTATGGAGTACGAGTTACCCCGCTAGGGGACGAACCCTGCCCACCTCAAAGCTGAGACACTGAGAGTGGACATGGCAATGTTTTCTGTAGCGAACTGGTACTGTAAAAACAGAGATAGCTTTGACATTCAGCCAAGCTCGAGAAGCAGGTCTCAACCGATGCAAATGAAGCAGTAATGGGGTGTAAGGTTCCTGTCAGGGGACCAAGACCGGAAGGCAAGATGGCACGAGTGCACGCACGGGACAGCGTCAACCGACCAGCTCACAGCCTTACCAAGCGATAGAAGGCTCCCTCCTTCCACCCCAACTCCTCCGCTGTCCCGCTTCGACAAGCACACGTTCAGCCGATATTTGGAGTCCTCCGTCACATCCATGCTCATTCCTCATCCCCAATACCTCCCTCGTGGCTGATTGTGAGTCCCGCCACGAGTTCACCCGGCCGCCTCATCGCCTCATCCCACCTCCGCCGCCCGGTCTCACTATCGCTTGCCGCATCCAGCATTCAGGACGGCCCTCCCCGACTCCGATACACGTCGGCGAAATCCACTCGGCTGTACATATTCTCCGGTGATGGTTTGAGGCTCTGTCCCAGATATCTGGGCCCTTCGTTCGAAACGATTCTCTCCTTCCGTATCCTCTGACTTCCTCATCCCTTGATCGATCATCCCCCCTTGTGCAACTTCGATTACGTCGGACGCGCCTTTCTCCATATAACACCAACCGTTTTAGCTTTCCTCGCTATTCCTTTCGACTGCATCTGAATCTTCGATCCTCAAATCCCGAAGAAGTTCCGCTCCTCTGGCTCTTGAGGAAGGGCCCCTCTTGCGATACTCCCATAATCTCGCCGTCGGTACCGGATAGGTGACATTGTATATGGAATTTTGACGGTTGTGCATACGCAGGGAGGCAGTTGATCCGATTCCAAGTCTGTCGTGAATTCGTGATGCTCCGCTCACGGCCTGCGGCTCGATTTCCGAGCGAGGCCCCTTCCGAGTCGTCGTCTTCGACGTCACCTGAACGCGCGGCCGATGATGACACGGACTTCTTCATGGCCCAAGCCAACGATTCACAGTCTTCTGTCGGAGTGGCTACTTTCCGGGACCTCAATGTGAACAATGTCCAGAACGCGGTGGTTCCTCCTATCGGGCGCCTTCCTCCCGAAATACTGATTGCGATATTCTCCAGACTCAGCTCACCGGCTGACCTGCTCAACTGCATGCTGGTATGCCGGAGCTGGGCCGCGAATTGTGTTGGAATACTATGGCATCGGCCTTCTTGCAACAAGTGGGACAATCTGCGCAGCGTGGTGGCATCTGTGGGAAAGACGGACAGTCTTTTCCCCTACGCTGAGCTTGTTAAGAGACTTAATCTCTCCGCGTTGACGGAGAAAGTCAGTGATGGGACTGTTGTCCCCTTCACACAGTGCAAGCGGATCGAACGTCTGACACTGACGAATTGCTCGAAACTAACGGACAAGGGCGTTTCAGACCTGGTGGAAGGGAATCGGTACCTACAGGCTCTGGATGTGACGGAACTCCGATCGCTCACCGATCACACTCTCTTTACAGTGGCCAAGAACTGCCCACGGTTGCAAGGCCTTAATATCACTGGATGCGCGAATGTAACCGACGACTCGCTGATTGCCGTGTCTGAGAGTTGCCGGCAGCTTAAGAGGGTGAGTAGTCTTGTGTTTCGGTTTTCACATGTGCTTTACTGAAACCAAGGCAGTTGAAATTGAACGGCGTCGTCCAAGTCACGGATAAAGCCGTATTATCTTTTGCCGAGAAGTGTCCGGCCATTCTAGAAATCGATCTACATGACTGCAAGTTGATTACAAGCTCCTCGGTGACCACGCTTATGACTACGCTCCGAAACCTGCGAGAACTGAGACTTGCACACTGCATAGAGATCAATGATTCTGCCTTTCTGAGTTTGCCAGAACACATGATTTTTGATAGTCTGCGTATATTGGACCTTACCGCTTGTGAAAACATCAGAGACGAATCCGTCGAGCGGATCGTCAACTCTGCTCCTCGTCTACGGAATCTTGTTCTCGCAAAATGCCGACACATCACTGATCGCGCGGTTTTGGCAATTTGCAAGCTCGGCAAGAACCTTCACTATGTCCATCTTGGCCACTGCTCCAACATTACTGATGCTGCAGTGATCCAGCTGGTGAAGTCTTGCAATCGAATCAGATATATCGACTTGGCATGTTGCAACCGCTTAACAGACAATAGTGTTCAGCAGCTTGCAACCCTGCCGAAACTTAGGAGGATAGGCCTCGTGAAATGCCAGTCGATCACCGATCGGAGCATTCTGGCCCTGGCACGGCCGAGAGTCTCTCCGCACCCACTAGGTGTCAGCTGTCTGGAGCGAGTTCACCTCAGCTATTGTGTAAATTTGACAATGGAGGTGAGTTTGTCAGATTTGACGTCCTGCTTTTCGAAGCATCCATATTGACTTTTTTCTGCCTCAGGGGATCCATGCTCTACTCAACCACTGCCCGCGACTTACTCACCTCAGCCTTACGGGTGTTCAAGCATTCTTGCGAGAAGACCTCACTGCATTCTGCCGCGAGGCTCCACCTGAGTTTACGCCCCAGCAGCGTGAGGTTTTCTGTGTCTTCAGCGGTGAGGGCGTTTCGCGGCTCCGTGATTTTCTCAATCGGCATGCCGCCCCTTTCCACGAAGAGACCGAGGCGACCATGTATGACGATGATGAAGAATTGGACGAGGAAGAGGGCCAGGTGACTGGCCTTATGAACGCGACTGCTATTCACGACGAAGAAGATGATGAAATGGGCGATGGAGGCATCGGCGTTCGACATCCCCATGGTTGATACCCTATTGTTGAAGTCTGTTCGGGTTGCATCTGTTCCATCATTCTGTTTCGCATCTGAATTATCCGTATGATATAGGTCTGCTGTCTTAAGGCACACTTTCATCTTCCAACGGTACGAATATCACCAGTCCGTTTTCATCGGGAGGAGTGCGTCGGCTGTGCTTCGGCAATTATGGAGGTTCAGTCACGTCCTTTATCTGCGACCAGAGGCATCTTATACCGTCAAGCAAGATAGACTGAAGAAGTTTGACGGGCGCAGCGTCTTGATGTCTCTGCCAGTATGCTGCGGGCAATGCGAGAAGAAACAGGACTACCGACTGCTGGAATCGGCAAGCGCCTCCCTTAACGGTCGAAACGGCACAAGTCAATTGGCATCTTATTGTACAGATACATATCCATGTCTAGCCATAATACGTTTGTATCATTCAGATCGCGCGTCATTGCATGCGTTGCAAGCTCTGGTGACTCGGGTTCCCCCGGCAAAGTGCATTGGAAGATTCTCAAAGATACCAAGGAATATCCGGATACTGGTTCGGGATGCGGTGTCTCTGTTGGTTTGGTGACAGACATAGTGTTGCCAGCGGGTAAATCAAGGAAGCAAGCTGCAGGGGATTCTTTTTTTTTCTGGACTCCTCATACTGTTTAGACGATATCTACTTTTTTTAGCCTTTGCTTCATTGATCCTATAGCCATTCTTCCAATCTCTACGCATTCCGACCCTCTCCTTTAATGCATTACAATGAATTTTAAGATCCAGTTTATTCGTAATTGTACATTCGATCGTCTTCTCCGTGAATAATTGTTGCTTCTTCAGTGACTCGGGCATGGCACAAGAAGCATTAGGCCTGTGTACAGTAAATATAGAAAACCGCCGGGAACCCTCGCGGAACCCCAGGTTCTCTTGCTCCGCGGTATCACGAGATCCAGCAAACCTGGATCAGAGTAAGATCGAAGTCTAAATCAAAGCATCTGGATATTTCCCGAGAAACAGTGTACCAAGGTACGGGGTTTTGCTCCTGAGCGGGCGTATTATACTCCCACCGATTATTAGTAAGACCGGTCATTCTGGCGGGGGAAATCCGGTTCATCTTCAATGGTCAGGTTATAGAACGTATGTTCCAAGAGATGTACAACGGCCAGACATCTAACGTAGACCAAGACGCGTCTTTGGCGCAGGGAAAGACATCTAGGCAAGTCGAAGACGTCAGCGACGCCGTTGCCAACCGCCGACGGGGCCGCGGCTCCACCGTGCCCCGTGCGCCGTTACTGCCCCCGCGCTCCGCCTTCTTCGCAAGGGCGCAACGATCACGGCCCCTCGTCGACAGCCCTTCCTCTCATGCCTTAGCCGCCCTCTGCTCGTCGGTCTTGCGACGCCCGTTGTCGTGAAGACCGTATCCAATGCCTCCCATCAAGTCGCGGCGGCGTAACCCGCTGGCCTTCACGCCTGGGCCGGTGACCCTGATCACCTCCGTCGTTTACTTCGCGCTCCTCGTCCCACTGATCGTCATCCACCATGTCCTCCCTTCCGCTCCGAGTACTGGTCCCGAGGGTGTCAATATCACCGAAGCTTGGGCCGACCTCCAATACCTTACCGGCGGCTTTCATCCGTTCAATTCGCACCGGAACGACGAGGTTCACGAGTGGTTGCTGAAGCGGATCAACGATATCCTGGCAGCGACTGCTTCCGAGGAAGAATATCGAGCTGTCGATGAGGATAAACCGGAAGTCTTTGTCTTTGATGACTTACAGTCGAATCTGACATTCGCCGGTGGCAGTGTTGCTAGCACACAAAGCCTCGGTGTCTATTTCGAGGGAACCAACATCATCGTCTACATTCGGGGTTCGGAGGACGACAAGACGTACTGGTGGGAAGATTCCGATGGACAGCCCTCTGGAAAGGGAGGCGTGCTCGTCAATGCCCACTACGACAGCGTGTCTACCGGCTTTGGTGCCACGGATGATGGCATCGGAGTGATAACCTGCCTTCAGCTCCTCAAGTACTTCACGACACCCGGGCATGCGCCACGCAAGGGATTGGTCCTGCTCTTCAATAATGGCGAAGAGGACTTCCTCAACGGAGCGCGTGTGTACAGCCAGCATCCGATTTCGAGGTTTCCTCATACGTTTCTGAACCTGGAGGGCGCTGGCGCCGGCGGTCGCGCTACGCTCTTCCGCAGCTCCGATACGGAGGTGACCCGGTTCTACCAGAGATCGAAATACCCGTTCGGCTCCGTGCTGAGTGCCAATGGGTTCGAGATGGGTCTGATTCGCAGTCAGACAGATTACATTGTCTTCGAAGGCGACCTCGGCCTTCGCGGGTTGGATGTTGCCTTTATGGAGCCCAGAGCCAGGTACCATACAGACCAAGACGACGCGAGGCATACCAGCAAGGACTCCATGTGGCACATGTTGTCGGCTGCCATTGCAACCACCGAGGGAATGGTCTCCGATTCCAGTGACCGCTTTGATGGCAAACCAAAGAGCCTTGGGAAGGTCCCGAGCGGATCCGGTACGCCTGCGGTCTGGTTCGATCTCTTTGGTAGCTCATTCGTGGTGTTTCGTGTCCACACCCTCTTTGCGCTTTCGGTTACGGTCCTGATAGTGGGCCCTCTTACCCTCTTCATCACAGGCGTCGCTGTATCCAAGGCAAACAGGATGTACTTGTTCAGCATATCGACGCAGCTAGATGAGACCGACGACAAAGTTCCTTTGTACGGCCTCAGGGGACTCTTCCGGTTCCCGCTCCTCTTTGGGATGCCTACTGCAATAACAGTCGCGTTGGCTTTCCTGCTGACTAAGATCAATCCCATGATCGCCCATAGCAGTCAGTATGCTGTCTGGAGCATGATGATCTCTGCATGGGTGTTCTCGGCGTGGTTCGTGTCTCGAGTGGCTGATTTCGCCCGGCCGTCGGCTCTTCATAGAGCGTATACGCTGACTTGGACGTTTACCCTCGTGTGGGTCCTCCTTGTCATCGCTACGGTTTACGAGAACAGATTCGGCCTTGCCGGCGGATATTTCATCTTTTTCTATTTCCTAGCGGTATTCCTAGCTACGTGGATCTCTTATCTAGAACTTTTTACCCTGCCCCGGAAGGTCGAGTACGCGAGCCAGTCCAGACGTGGGTCAAGGCGGACAAGCAGCTTTGGCAGTCGTCTCCTTACCCCTACTTTTGACGAGGTTGGGGGCAACGACAATGTCGAAGAAGAGGCAAATGAGTCGACGTCCCTTCTGCGAGGTGGACACCGAACTACATTTGCAAACTACACTAGGGTAGAAGAAGAAGGCATTGCTAGCAGCGACGCTGACCGCGAGGACGAGAAGGATCCGAACGTGTACGGTTCTGAGCAAGCATGGAGCTCCAGGATGCCCAAATGGACGTGGGTGCTACAGCTCCTTCTCGTGGCTCCCATCGTCATTATCCTGATTGGCCAACTTGGTCTATTCCTCACAAGCGCCCTGCATCAAACCGGACAGGATGGCAGCTCAGTGCTCACTGTCTACCTGCTAATTGCGGCGTTCACGGTCCTCCTTCTTACTCCGGTCTTGCCCTTTGTACATCGGTATACGTATCACATTCCGGTATTTTTGCTTTTCATATTTATTGGAACCCTGATATATAACCTGGTTGCCTTCCCCTTCTCTTCGTCAAATAGGTTGAAACTGTTCTTCATCCAGCGGGTCGATCTGGACACTGGTGTGAACCATGCTTCTCTCACAGGTATTCCTCCATTCGTCAGCGATGCCATCCAGGCTCTCCCCAGCGCTGCAGGCCAGAATGTGACTTGCTCCTGGGTGGGGCCAGGGCCTCGGGTTCAATGTTCGTGGAATGGCCTCGCTCCTCATGTTGTCGATACAGGGTCGACGTCCCAGGAGCTTCCGATGAGCGACTGGGTGTCGTTCAATGTGTCGCACACAGTCGGCAAGAATCAGGCGCGATTTGAAATATCTGGCAAGAATACGCGTGCCTGTAAATTGCTATTTGACTCGCCGATCTCGGATTTCAGCGTTGCTGGATCGGCCCTGGACGGTCGCTTCCCGCACATTTCCCCCGAAGGGAGCAAGGAGATTAGGCTCTGGAGCCGTACCTGGGAGAATACGTGGACAGTCGACGTTCAATGGCCGAGGGACGGTCTTAGCGGAAAGGTTGTCTGTCTGTGGAGTGACAATAACCAGGCCGGCGTCATACCTGCCTTGGACGAAATCCGACAATATGCTCCAGACTGGGTCGCGGTTAGCAAGTTGTCGGATGGACTTGTTGAGGGGATTCGGTCTTTCACGATCTGAAAGGGACGTTACGGGTTTTGGAAAGGAAAATTGATGATTTTATTCTGTTTTCAGTTCCGCGGGTACCCATGTTTATGATGTGATTGATATCCTTTCTGGGTTAGTCGGTTATGAAAATGGTGAGCAACGTATGAAGTTCTCCACCATTGTATGTCCAGTACAGTGTGTATATGTTCTCTCGTGTTTGAACTCTTCTTTCATCGACATGACCAGTGTTATTGTATGGAAACCAAATGCAGCCTTCAGCGTTTTGTATGTCTAGTTCTTGTATTCTTCCCGTTGCCGGCGGATCGGTGAAGATGGCTTGCTTGCTGTCCCCGTGGGGCAAGGGTTGAAATGCGGAGAAGGCTAAGCTTTGATAGCCAGGGCCGGTTAATCACGCTAACCACGATTCTGCCATCGGTCTCAAGGGCTGTGAACCGCTAGTCGTCCTCTATTAAGGCTAAATGTCTTTCATCCGGATTAAGGTGCCGAACCCAGGATCCAATCGTTGTAGCCCGTCCGGCGCAGCAACTCATTGGGGAAGGGATATACAGTGGTCAACGCTCGGTGCTGGTTACTTTACAATTTTCCCGCTGGAAGATTCTCCGGACGAGGGGCCGTCTCCACATCGTCTTTTTTGCCAGGCATGGGCATGTATTTATATTGACAGGTCTCCTGCTCTTTATTATGTAGCAGGCTGGATGGGTCGAGTCAATTCCCGCTGGACGTTTGGATTTCTGCTCCACCCTCTTGCATATAATGAATACGGACTCTTGTAATGATAACTCATAAACGTCAATTGGACAGTTCATAAATCCCAATCTCAATCACATTCGACGTTTTCATGTTCAAATCTACCACAATGTCAGACCAATGGGGCTCAGGCCTATGGCGTCTCGCCTTATCGTGGTTTACCACTGCCATACTCTGCCAAACCGTCCAATCCGGTTTGATACCCGCTCCTTCATCAGAGCTCTACGTCGAAACCACCACCGGTCCCGTCTACGGCTTCTACAACGACACCGGACGCACCGTCCGCACGTTCCTCGGCATCCCCTACGCGGAGCCTCCCACCGGCGACCGCCGCTTCGCGCCCCCCGTGAACAAGGCTCCCTGGGACACAGTCCTCCATGCATCATCCTACAGCGGACCCTGTCCGGGGATCTACTCCTTCTCCAACGAGTCCATCTGGTCGTATCTGCCGTACATACCGTGGAACATCCCCGACATGACGGAGGATTGTTTGACGGTCAATATCTGGGCGCCGGGGGAGAGGCATCCAGGTAACAGCAAGAAGAATAATAACAAAGAGAAGGCGCCGGTGATGATGTATATCTACGGCGGGGGGTTCAACCAGGGCGGGACGGCGCTGACGTTCTACGACGGGACGAATCTGGTGAAGGATAATGAGAATGTGGTTTTTGTTACTTTCAAGTATGCATGCTCGACCATTAGGTGGTCCCTTCTTGTCTTTCTTTTTTTTGGAACTCGATTGCTGAGTACAGGGTCCCTCGTGAAGCTACCGGGTATCAGTCTTCGGATACCCCAACGCGCCGGAGATCGATACCAATAAGCAGAATGTCGGCTTGCTGGATCAGGTATGTATATATATACTTCTCAGAATATCGTGAAAAGACACAAGTGACTGATGTTATTGAAATGCATACAGAGACTGGCCATCGAATGGGTCTACAACAACATCGCCGACTTCGGCGGCGACCCGACCAAGATCATGCTCTTCGGCCAGTCCGCGGGCGCCGCGTCTGCGGATATGTATTCTTATGCTGTATGTGAAACCCATTATGCGGGTCCAATTGCCTGGTTTAAGGATCACAAGCTAAATCTCACTCATACTTACTATGTATCTGCCAACTACAGTATCCAACCAATCCACTGGTCCGCGCAATCGGCCTCGAATCCGGCGTCGCCTCGCTCCTCCCCAACACGGACTTCACGTACGAGAACTGGAACCGGCTCGCCGCGGCCCTTGGATGTAGCAGTAGCAGTTCTTCAAACACGAACTCTTCGAGCCTCGAATGCATGCGCCGCCTCCCATTCAAGGCCATCGTCGACGAGGTCACCGCCGACGGGACGTACTCGTTCGTGCCGGTGGCGGATAACCTGACCGTCTTTGCAGACTACGCGGAGCGGGCGAGGGAGAGGAAGATTGCGAGATTGGTAAGAACCTCCCCCTTCCATATATAGTACATTACATGTATATGCGAGGGGAGTTTTAACTAATGGAAGGTATGATACTAGCCAACCCTCATGGGCGGCAACGAGCGCGAGTGCGCCGCGTACCAGAGCCTCGACACCAAGGAGTTCAACGAGACGCAGCAGGTCGAGCAGACACAGGGGTCGTTCAACTGTCCGATCCAGGAGGCGGCGCTGTAAGTGTCACTTTCCCTTCTTTCTTTCACATATATATATATATGTATGTATGTATGTATGTATGCTGAATGAATGAGCAGGCTCCGCGTAGAACAGGACGTCCCGACCTGGCGCTACCTCTACCACGGCAACTTCTCCAACCTGAGCCCCGTCCCGTGGCTGGGGGCATATCATTCGAGTTGAGTGCCTACCAATCCAACAAGATATATAGCTACCTATATAGGTAGAGTAGAGTATACATACTAATATCACAATGCGAAATAAATGCAGGCGAAGTCCCCATCGTCCTCGGCACCTACGACCTGAGCCCGCTGGCCGTCGACGACCCCTCGAGCGTGACGCCCGAGGAGGTGCGTGTGAGTCGGTACATGCAGGGTATGTCAACACGCTTCCATCGATATATATGCATCAATATCACATCGACTGCAGATTGTTAACGTATAAATAAAACAACAGGCGCCTGGGTCGCCTTCGCCAAGGACCCGTGGAACGGACTCGCGGGGGGCAGGTACAGGTGGCCTCTGTTCGATCCGAATAGTAAGTCCTTTACTTCCATATCTACATACCCGCCGTATAAACCATAAAGCATACATAACATACCTACCACACTCAGTTACAATACCTGACCACTTGTCGCTCTACAGAAGAAACGCTCATCAACCTCGCCCTGAACAACTCCGACACGGCGGTCTTCACGTCCACCAGCGCGTGGGACAGCCACTGTCAGGGCGGGAGGTATGTTCCTTGATTCTTTCGGCTGGTCCGTTGATCGGTCAATCGATTGATCTGTTGGTCTGGGACACAGAGGGAGGTATATAGGCATGGGCTGGGGGAGTTAATATCATTCGTCTATGAAGCTATCATTATCCAATCGGGTCAAGTAGGAAGTAATGACGTCATAGCTACTGTGCTGTACATACTGTACTTTACATGGGTAGGTAGGTACCTGGGCACATATGCAGATGATCATAATAATAAAAGAGAAAGGGAAACATAAAAAAACCAGCCGAGTCTCATCTGGCATCTATAGTATCAGAATTGGATGAAACAGGGGGAAAAGGGCAGAAATTACTCTGAATACTAATACTATGTTCCGCCGCACCACTTTTTTTTCATCTTACTCTTAAATAATAACAAATGTTTATCTAATAAATTCATGATATGTACAAGAGGACCATCTTTCTCTCTCTCTCTATATATATATTACATACGACAGGATAGTCCGGAAGTTAGGGCGTTGGGTGTTGGCTGTGGTTGGGTGGCTCACCTCACCGGAACGCCTCGTTCCTCGTCACGGCCAAAAACGCAAGCGACCACAGCTGCTGGATGTTCGATTCTGTAGCGGGATTTTTGTTAGCTTCTATCCATCAATCTAGAAACCTGTGTCCAGAGCTCCCGTTAGGGTGTACGTCTACGTACCAGTCGCACCGCCCACCCCCGGCGGCGGAGGCAGCGCCCCCAGCGGCGTGACCTGGAACCCCTCGCCGTCCCTGTACACCCAGGACCAGACCTCCGAGGTCAGCATGGCCCTGTTGGCCTCGATGCTGTCCCAGAGGAGGTTGTACGCCTGCTTCACGTTGCCGTAGACGACGGTGTCCTTGCAGAATTCCGGGGCCGGCTTTTCCGCTTCGCACCGACCCAACTGCTGCTCCAGCCCCTTCGCCATCATCGCCAGCTGCCACGACCACACCACCGTGCCGTGGTAGGCGCTGTTGGTGAAGTTGCGGGCGTACACCGGGTTGGCGCCGTAGGCCGGGTTGGCGACCAGCATGCCGACGTCGGTGAGCAGGCCCGCGGGGAACGTGCGGCGCACGTTGTTGGCGGTCTGGTTGAGGAAGGCGGTCAGCTGGGGCTGGTTGGACGTCGTGTTGAGGAGGAAGAGGCGGAAGCAGTCGTCCGAGTGCATGACTTCGACTTTGGTGAGGTTGTTGTAGCCGTCGAGGGCGAGGGCGTAGAAGCGGACGTCGGAGTCGATGGCGTCGGTCTGGTTGGGGCCGGCGAAGTTGATGGTTTTGGCGTATGCGGCGACGCGCTGCTTGGCTTGGTCTTCGGGGATGGTGACCTTGGTGAGAGTCAGAAATGGACCGGACCATACTGTAAGGTATAGGTGAAAGGAGCAGACCTCAAAGAACTGGAGGGTCTCGTCCTCCCAGACTTTTGCGTACTTGTCAGCAATGGTGGCCCAGTGAGGACGCTTAGGGAAGAACCCTTTGCGCGCCAGAGCAGCGATGGAACGCAGTGCTGCTGGCACCAATGCCGTGTTGACGTCGTATGGGATACGCCCGCCGCCGAGTCCTGGTCAAGTTCGTCAGCTGTACGTCCCCGCACGTTTTGTTGAAAAGCAGGTGCTCGAACCGTATGTGCTGTCTCTCCATTCACCGACAATCTCTCCGTCCAACAGATGGATGAGGTTCTCCTTGGTCTGGTTCCCCTTTGCTGCAAACGGGGCGGCCAGTCGCATGATCCGTTCGGCGTTGATGAGGGCCAGCTGTCCGTAGGTCAAGTTCGAGTTTGCCGGGTTGATGCTGCCAGCGGAGATGCTCCAGAGCGTTAGTTAGATCCTCGAGGCCAGAGGACTAGTCAACACATACTTCAGGAACGCGCCGGCCCTCTTACGGCCGATCTCATTGTCAATGAAATACTTCTTCATCAGAACCGGGAGGTAGTAGTCGGAATCGACCTGTCTGGAGGTTAACATCCGCTTCTCAAGAGCCAGGATCGAGATACCCACCATCTTGTAGTCATAGACCGGGTCGGTGCTGGTGACATTGGCCTTCGCGTTCAGATATGTGGCATAGTCACTGCAAGAACTTAGCAAAATTCTCTACTTTTTTTTTTTTTAGATCCAGGGAGTGACCTACCCGATGGTTTCCTCGTGACACACTCTTCCATCAGTCCTGTTGAGTCGCTCCAAGACCGCACCGATCACGGCCTCCATAGCGCTGCCTTCTCCATAGCTGAGAACGGGCTCCATCAGGAGGGCCGTGATCATCGAATCACGCCCAAAGTACGTCAGGAACCTCCACGCCCCAGCCAGGAGCTTGTTCGAGTAGGACAGGAAAGAAAGGGCAGTGGTCTGGACGGGATCCTGCTGGATCAGGTCCTGAGAACTGGGGTTGAGAACCTCGGACGCCTTCAGCTGCTTCAGCTGAGGGTAGTCGAGATCTGCCGCGAAGATGTACTCTCCGGCATCGAACTTGAGGGTCCTGTTGTCCACCTTGACGGAGCTGCCATTGCCTGCCGCCGGAGTGAAACGCAGAGTGGTCGTGGTGATGTTGTCCAGCCACAGCCTCTGCAAGGAAGCACCTCCATCGGCAGTGGAAGTGAACGTGATAGCATCCTGGATCTTTGGGTCCAGCAGACTGGGGCCTTCAGTGAAGTCACGGATCGTCCGGACGCTGCCCAGGATGGGGATCGTCAGCACGGCCGACGAGTTGAAGCGAAGCACGCCCGTCACCCCGACCCGGGGGTACTTGGATCCCGAAGACGCCGCGGGAGCATGGTAGGTTGCCGCGAGCGGATTTCCGACGGTCGAGTTGGCCAGCTCGATGCCCAGGGTGCCATTGATGCCGTTCTGGGGTTCGAAGAAGGCGCAGACGCCGCTGTTCCCGGCCGGCCATGCCACGATCAGGCGCGGACCGATGATGGTCAGGTTGCTGTCGGGCAGCGGGCTGGTGACGACGACCTGGGCAGCGACGTTGCAGTCGGAGTAGAAGTAGTTCTCATAGGGCGGGGCGCTCATGTGCAGAGTCGTTGGGTCCGAGGGACATGCTGGAGCACTTCCATTATTTCCACGGCTGAGCGAACGGGCCCCAGGCACCGCAGCGCCCAGGCCGGGGAGGAGGCCCAAGCCGAGCAAGAGCAGATGTCTCATGGTGCAGGCTCCTCAGCGGACACAAGAGACGAACTGGACGAGCACAAAGCCGGAGCTCAACGGGGCCATGATGGTGAAATATAAGAGCACCGCGCAGAGACGCTCTGGCCGCCTTCTCGATCCCCAGACGCCCCGGGAAACCCGCACGGCACCGCCGACCTCCGCCCGACGCGGGATCCCGGCGGCGATCCGGGGTGGAATTTCCCTCCCGGGAGGAGCGTGGCGGACGTGGCGGGGGCGGCGTGGGGACGGGCGCGGCTGTGCGGGGGCTCCGCGCGTGGCCGTTGGCGGAGAGCGGCTGGCGCGCGGGGATTCACGGCGAGCCAGGTCCAGTCCGTGCTCTCCCCATCGAGCTTTCCAGAAAGTCCGTCTCCTCGCTCTACCGGGTCAAATATCCAGTCCCATGTGTAGTGAAAATGAGGCTCACGGTTAAGCCGCTGCTGCCGTTCGCGATTTCTCGGCGCCAATGGAGAACGAGACACACCGAGAGTCTCTTCGCTAGTCCTCCAAGTTCGAACCCACGAAAACCGGTTTTTCCCTTCTGAGCCGAGTGCGTGACAGACGGGTTGTGTTCAATGGCACCCTCTTCTGGTCATGGAGTGTCGGTGGCGCCGAACGGTTTTCGATGCAGTCTCCCGAGTCATGATGAAAATAAACGTCGATACAACATATTCATCCCGGAGGATCCGGACATTTCGCTTTCGATGTGTCCGTCGGCGAACAGAGTGAACCGGCCACGTCCGTCGGTGTCCGTTGGGCTACATGATTCGCACGCGTCTCGCCGCTCCACGATCCCGACACGTCCGCGCTGCCGGCCTCCCGGGTCGGGATCCGCTCCGAATGCTCGAAGATTGCGATGGAGACGTCGTCCCGGTCCATCCACGGATGGGAAGGCTGCCTGACCGGCGGGATGGTGTGGGCGAGGTCCGAGGTCACTCGCGTTGGATCCACGAAATCGGGGAACTGGGCAGGTCCGTTGGGGGACTCGGGCTTCCAGCCGTGAGAGTGGACCAGGTGAACCAGCTTTCCTAGAACCGCGAATTCCAGCTTCAGTTTGACGCTGTAGATGGCGCCCTTGAGCGTCGTCTCGATGATGTAGAAGTTGAGATATTCCACGATGAGGAGCCCCAGATCCATGAGGATGATCAACAGGTTGATGCTGAGAAGCTGGTACATGATCTTGCGGTTGCTCCTGTCCGGATTCAGCCTCAGCATCTTGACCGTCTCCCGGATGTAGAGCCCGGAGATGATGAACTCTTGGATACAGAAACCAGTCATCTGGATCTTTTCCATGATATTGTACCCCTGGATGAACGCGCCGTTGCTGCCATCAAAATTGGAGCCATATGTCAGGACGGTCGTGGGCAGGTGCAGGCAAACCGCATCGATGATGATCATGTAGAGCACGCGCCGGAGCACCTTGGGGTTGCGCAGGACGAGGTGGAGCCGGGAGTAGAGGACAACCGACTGGCCGGTCACCATGAGATACCAGCCGACGGTTAGCAGGGTGACGGAGAGCCAGGCGGCCGAGGTGAGCCTGAAGAACTTGAGGAGGAAGCCGAGGGCGTGCGGGATGACGCCGACGGCGGCGGAGAGCAAGAGGCTCCAGAAGTAGAGGCCCTCGTAGCGGCTGAAGGTGATGAAGACGAGGACGACGAGTTCAATCGCGTTGTAGCAGGCGATGCCGGTGAACGTGGCCATGAGGATCTTGATCCCCAGGCTGTCTCCGGTGTATCCCCCGGTGATGCCATCCCCAGGGGCGCGGGTGCCGATCGTCACCATGCTGAGTTGAGATTTTTTCCCTGCCCAGGGCCCTTCCCCTGCAGCTATCAAACGTAAGACATGGTAGATGAGCAGTCAAGGCCCTTGACATCTGGCATCACGGGGAAGCAGGACGTGAAGGTACCGCAACCCCGGCACGGCTGGCCGGGACCTTAAGCGTGACAGGCCATAGTCCCCATGGCAGGCTGGAGCTGGCTCCTGCGCGGCACGAAGCGTGCTGCATCCGGCGATCATCCACAGGGGTTGGACCAGACATGCGGGGGAGGAGAACGCCTGGACAGGGCGTGGCAGACGCCGCCTCCCGCCCCGGTGGAACTCGATCCCAAAGGGGAAAACGGTGTTCTGGTCTGCGTGAACCTTGAGCGGGATGGTAGAAAAAGGGAAAACACCAAATAACCTAGAAGACGCTCGTTCCCGCATCGTCTGCTGTTACAGGTCTGGCAAAAGTTGAGGTCTCTCCGGAATCCAGACTGAGGCAGAAAGCGCCAAGCGGCTGCTGGCCTCGTGTTCTTCTCACTCACCGCGCCTCGAGCTCGTCTGGGCACGAGAGTCTCAGGTATGACGGCGTAGCAGCTGGGTTCCCGTCCCAGCGCGTGTGTGGCGCAACCGTCTGGCCTTCTCCATGGTCGCCCGTGCGGGTGCGAAGGACGCCTTGTTTCCTAGGCGTCCGCAGAGAGACTCGTGAAAGAAGCATCTCCACGTTGCCGTGACATGTTGTGAACCATGGCTCTGGGGTCTGGGGTTCAAACCTTCCATACTCCAGGGCTCAACACACACAGTCGTCCGTCCTTCGTTCATCGTCGTGGTCGTCGCTGTAAGCTACAGCGGGAAGCAGTCTGACCTCGACGCTGCAGCAGCTGAGCCCGGCCAAGCGTCTATCAAACAGACCCTCGGGTTCTCACAGAACCACGTTCTCAGATCTGAGACTCGGGCTCCCAGCTGCTGGCCTCAGCGTCCCGCAAGCAGGTCCGTTGGACACTTGGCCTGTGTACGACATGGCCGGCATCCTTCCTGTATGACATGCCGCCTGTTGGACCGTGGGCTTCAGCCTTCGATGCTCTAAGCGCAGTGGAGTCGATCGATCGTCAGGGCGTGTGTGCAACAGGCCTGGCCAGCCGCCAGACTCGAACCGTGTTCAGAAAAAGGAAGTCCTTCAAGCTTCAGCACATCCAAAGGAAGTGCTATCGCCATCACGGCTCTCAAGTCTCAACCTTGGAACCGGTGAACCGCGCGACAAAAAGCCGCAGTGACGGTGACAAGCAGTCAGTCGATCGTGTCTCCACGGCTGCGGCTACCTCAGGTCCATACTCCGTAGTATGAACACGATCCTCTGCACGTTTCAGAATTCAAAGTCTGCCTTGGTCTAATAATAAGCTGTAGATAGTATCGTAACATAATAATAATAGTCCTGTCATGTCACATCAGATGATAATAATAGCATCGATCGATTCCACCCGCACACAGATCCCAGTGACACGTACCATCCCCGTGTACCCCTCGTACATACCGCACGTGAAGGGAGACTCGTAGTCGTGATACAGGATATGCCAATGCTTAGGTAGCAACCGGCTTACTTAAGGTATCCTCTCTTCTCCCTTGTATGAGCAGGGCTTCGAGATTAACTGACTCGCACTAGCAGCAATCGAGTGAGAAAAAGGCAGCGGGATCGACTCTTGGTTGGCTAGCTGCCTTGATCATACATGTTAACCAGTAGTTACGTGAGATAGTATACCTCCAAGCATCTTCACGCTCCTTGGCGGAGCAGATCACCTATTAATCATTGATTAAATCATCACTTGTACAGCACATACATACAGAGTACAGGAAGAAAAAAAAGAGATAAGCGCCTTGGCTATATAACATAAAGAGTACTGATTTTTGATGCCTTCTCAATGAGCCATGCAGCAGCTAGCCCAGTAGCATACAGAGAAAAGATGCAGTAATTAGAAGAACAGCCCAGAAAAATAAAGCACAACTGGCTGCACGCTCGAGGATCTTGGAATACATACATCCCAGAATGACAGGTTGTCTGGAATACTTCCTAAAATTACATTAGTTAGTCACTGTGTCCCTATATAGATATGCACAATACAGCACATGCAGGTATACAGCCTCTCCATAACCATGACCACGACCATAACACCAGCGCCTAACCTAACTTCACTCATTGACCCAAGACCCAGAAGACCTTTTCCGAGGAAAGAACGCAACGCCCATATCAAATAAGATAAAACCTACAAACTATCCAATCCAACCCATACCGCATCCCAAACGCTCCATGCCGATATGAGATGATATAATATCACGACGAAGACGCCGCCTGTCCCTGTCCCTGTCCCTGTCCCTGCTCCTGTCCCTGCCCTTGCTGCCCTTGCTGCTGCTGCCGCCCCTCCCCACCACGTACAGGTATGGTAATACTGTCCACCCTCCCCCCCGTCGCCACCACCGCGCGATCCACCTCGCGCCGACACTCGGGCATCGCGCTGCGCATCTCCCGCGCCAGGATGTCCCGGAAGGAAGCGAACGCCTCGGCTTTCCCCTTCAGGTCCTGGTTGCCGCGCTGCACGAGCTCGACGAACTCGCGCGTGTAGATGTCCGGGTTGCGCGCGGCGTCGACGTAGTCGATGATCTCGGGGGGCAGCTGGATGGTGGCGACGGGGGGGTCGGAGGGGTCGGTTATCGGAGGTGGAGGGGTTGTTTGGTCGAGGCGGGTGTGCGTGGAGAGGGTGGAGAGGGCGAGGGTGAGGTTTTTTCTGCATTGTCCAGACAAGTAGTGGTTAGTTGAATGGTCACTGACAAAAAAGAGAAGTGGGAAAGTTGCTCTTCTTTTCTCTCTTTCTGCAATTGTGCGGGATTTATATATGTGTGGGTTTGAACGAGCTGCGGTCAAGGGCAGTAGTTGTAACAAGTAAATAGCGACGGGAGAAGGGTAAGATGGAGAGAAGGACATACATCTTCCTCACCAACTCATGCTGCGTCTCCGGCCCCAGGTACCCGTGGACCGCGGACTGGATCTCGTACAGGTGCTGGATCACATCCTTCAGGTCGTCTGCGCAACACAAGTAACATGTCGCCGTCAGCAGGCACGTAACAACACCCAAACGATCGACTGTGTTTTAGTTCTGTGCCGGTGGGAAAAACTAACTGTCAACCGTGCTCAGCGTTATCGGCGCCATCTGCGCTGGCTGGTAGATATCTTTCCCCAATTGTTTCGCCCGTTTATGGGGTTTGGAGAGAGGGGTTGTAAAGTTGACTTGAAATATGCGGAGCGTTCGCGGAGCTCCCAGTAAGCTGCGAGACAAAGCGTGAATGGGTGGAGGTCGCGGCCGGGCGGTGAGCATCTCCGCCGTCTCGGGATATTTCCAGCCTACAGCCAAAACCATCTCCAGCCGTACAAAACGCCGCGACAGTATAACGATTCAGGCCTCTGGGATATAGCTTACGACTTATCAAAGAAAAAAGGTCGGCAGTAACTCATATTATATATTTATGGAAAAGCATGGAGATCTGTATATGTCTATGGCAACCAGTGAGCACTGTCATATGTATGTACTTCCTACTGCGAACAATACTCGCAACGAATAGCCCTGAAAACAAAAAAACAAAAAAAACACCAGTGCTGCTACATCAAAATCGGCTAAACTACACCTCCCTCGTCCGGATGCTAGAAAGTTTCGGTATCTCGATCTCAGTCTCCACCAGCTCGAGGCCGGAAAGACTCGGATAACGCCTGCTGAAACTGGCCTCCCAGTCCTCGGTCGGGGTGGTGGGTGAGCCCTGAAGCGAGGGCGCACGGCCAGGGCCGGAGGTGGCGGCAGTTTCAGGCTGCCCGCCAGTTCTCAGGCTATGAGGCTTTGGAGGAGCCGCTGGGCGTTGTTGACCGGTGCGCTGCACGGACGGCGATGTGCCAGACGTCGTCTGCTGTTTGAGGAGGCCTCCAGGGACTCCCGATGGCTCCTTGTTGTTGGTATTATTATTATTACTCCTCAGCGGGAGTTGTTTCGGTCTGTCTTCTTCGCCGTATGCAGATCCAGCGTTGCGCGAAGCTGCCGAGGCACTGTACTGCTGCTCCGATAGCGACTCAAACTGCTTTGCCTGCAAAGCAACATTCGAGTCAGTGTACCGGCCATACCCCGAAGCCGTCTTTGGGGGCGGCGGCTTGTTGTTTTCTTGTTGAAGGAGGGACTGGACCTTGCTTTGAATAGAAGGCGCTTTCGGGATCTCGGGGCGGCCGCCTTCTCCTCTCTCCGCCAGGCGCCGACGATATTCAGCGGCTGCATTCGCTACCCGCCTCTCCTCCTGTGACAGTCGCCTTCGCTCGAGCTCGCGACGCGTCTCCGGCGAAATATCATCCTCATCATTATCATTCCCATCGCGGCCGTCATCAATTGGATCGGTCACTTCGGATCCGGTGATAGGCGTAAGGGGTTTGTGGGCGTCATCGGGAGACGGAGAGCGACTCTTGTTGTTGTTGCTCTCATGATGGGAACCGTGTTCAAAACGGCGAAACGCTTCCCCGAATTTGCCGGCCAATATTTTGGTTCCCGATAGTGACAGCGACGAAAGGCTGGAACGTTTGGTGTGCTTCGGGCCACCACTCATGCGCTTCTCTCGTTTTCTGTTCATTTCTTCCTCCTCCTTTGCGCGCAGATAATCAATATCTGACGCGATGTTGGCCCGATCATAGTCACGGTCCGTGTCAGTACGGGCATGTTGCAATGGCGCTCCATCTTCGTACTGAATCCGAGACGACTCGAACGACGAACGGGAGCTTCCCGGGTCTCGGATGTGGGTCGATGGCACAAAGGCGGATGCAGGACGGGCCTTGGAATTGGCAGATTTCGACCGCGTCACGGGATCGTCGAGATCCAGGTTGGAGGGCCGCGAGGATTCCAGTGACGGTCTCGAAGAGACCGGTAACTGGGAAATTTTCTCAGACGACGGTTTCGGCCTCGGTTCATGCTTGAAAATTGGCGTTGTCTGCGAAGGGACGCTACCTTGGCCGGTCGATACCCTTTCGCTCTCAGCGGTCCACTGTTGACTTGATGGTCGGTGTTCTTGTCCCGGAGGTGGGAACCTATAGCTGGGACGGCTCGAGGAGGACTTGATTTCCGAAGGTGGAGGAGGAGGGGGCGGATCGGTCATAGTGCCAGTGGACACCATGGTAGGCCTTTGGGGAACCGGTTGGTAGAGCGGGGTTTGCTGTCCAGCAGGTTCTGGTGTCTGCGTCTCTTGATGTTTCCTCTCCGGTGAAGAGTTTGGCTGCTTGTTCCCTGCTGGTTCCTTGGGTGCCACGCTTGGAGGAGATGAATGTCTGGCAAAGACCTCATCTGCCAGAGCATTGGCAATCCTTTGCGAAAGATCATCGGCGTCAGACTTCGTCTCCACAACGGTCTGCTCGAAGTCGAATTTGCCCCCTTTCTCGTGCAGAATTGAGAATTGATCGAGCGTTGGAAACCGGGATGAGAGCTCATCCGAATTGTCAATCTTCGCTTTACCTCCGTCAAGAGCCGCGAATGGATCGTTAGAGACGCCACGGAAAGGCGAAGGACTTGGCTTTGGCGAATTTTGCTGTGAAACTGGCCTCGCCGGGCGTCCTCGTCGCATTGGAGGGATTTCTGGAATGATTTGAGTTTCCTGGATTGGGGGCGAAAATACCGCTCCCACTTTGGGGGGCTCCGCTGGAGACGGAGGAAGTTCGTGGTAACGACGAGTTTCGGAAAAAGCGCGTCCCGGATAGATCTAAGGCGTGTTAGCTTTCTGGTCGGGAGAATGACAATGACCGGGTCACTACATCTTGAATGGGACACTCCTTTCCCCGCATATGGCAGGCTTCACGCAGAACCTCATAGATAGTAGGGCGCTGGTCCGGATTCTCTCTCAGCATGGAAGCTAGCAGTTGTGGTCAGCAGCAGAACAGGGAGAGTCGAGGCATCATTGTCCCTACCTATAAGCATCTTTAGTCGGTCAGAGAACTGCGGGTAAGCTGGGTATTTGAAACTCGCGTTGAGGATTGCCATCTGTCCTGCTTCTTCAAAGGGCGTCGTGTAATAGCACAGCTTGTACAACAGGACACCCAAGGCCCAGATGTCGCTCTTCTCGTCGATGGGCTGTCTTCGATACACATCGATCATCTCCGGACTCCGATATTGCAGTGTCGTATGCCGCTGGACGTCATCCTCAATCATCCTGCCTTCTGCGGCGGATGTCGCCGGAGGCCGTGGAGGAGCGGCCGATCCAAAGTCGCACAGCTTGTAGCTCACCGTGTTTCCCGATAGCGAGATCAGGACATTCTCGACCTTGAGATCCCTGTGGATCAGCGGCGGCTTGAGATAGTGCATGCACGCGACGCCCTCGGCGACGTCGGTGAAGATCTTCAAGATCTCCGGCTCCGTCAGCCGGTTCTGCAGGCGCGTGTTCATGAAGTCGATCAGGCCACCGCCCGAGCAGAACTCCATGAGCAGAAACACCTCGTACCCGCCGCCCTTGAGCTGCGACGCGTGCGAGTCGATGTACTTGACGATGTGCCGGTGGCCCTTGAGCTTCTTCATGGTCTCCACCTCTGTCCGCATGTTCGCGAGCGCAGCCTTGTCCGGGACGGCCACGCGCTTCAGCACGGCCGTATCCGAGCCATCTACGGGGTGCGGGAGTCGGACGACGTAGACATGGGCGAAGCCACCTTCGGAGAGGTACTTCTCGACGACGACGCGGTGGTTGCCTACCTGGACCTTCGTGCCCGGCAAGAAGGTGCCAGCTGGCGCAGAGGGCTGCTGCATTGCAGCGGCCGGATTGTACGGAGGGGCATGATGATGAGGAAGAGCGGCGTGATGTTGGTTAGGATAGGCTTGGGGGTTATAGGAAGACATGCTGCAAAAGAGCCCTCGAGGGGCCCGGGGGACTTGCGGTCGCGGAGGTTATCGTGACTGCATAGAGGGAGCAGGGAGGGTCGAGGGAGCGGAGGGTGAGCGAGAGAGACGCGACGCGGGGACGAAAGAAGGATGAGATCGCTAGCGATCAAAGCAGAGATCCAAGGCAGCAGGCAGGGAAGGGAAACCAGCGAGACATGCGCTCGAGAGTTGGGATCCCAGCTGCTCGGGGTTCGTGATGCCGCAGCTCGACGTTGCTGCGCCCTCTGAGCCTCTCTCCCCGGGTCGCTCCTCACCGCCCAATCACCGTGCCCGGCGCGGTTGCGGCTGCGGCCCCGGCGACCCGACAGCTGTCGCCCCTGGAGTCGCCCGTCGCCATGTCCAACTTCCACGTTGCCTTGCAACTTCTCAATCGCACGCCAGACGCGCGACCTCGACAGCTGCATCTTCCAGTGCGAAACCGCTGACGTGGTGGTCGCTCCTCGACCACGGTCACAGACTGCAGGCCGTGAGCCGTTTAGACGGGGCGTCGAGGCGTCTCCGCTTTAATTGTGCAGAATGTCCCGGCGTTTCAAGTTGTTGCCTGCAGAGAATATCTACTCCGCACACAGTATGCAGGGGCAGAGGAGGCCCATCGAGCTTGCACTGCTCTACTTGGATGATCCATTGGAAACTCTGCCCAAGAGCGTCGTCCTGGACACTATTCGCGGTGCCACCTATACAGCTTGCCGCTAGATATATCTGGCATAACGAAAACATTACATAAGATTCTCCCTGTAGCTTTACAGTAGCGGAAGAGGAAAGTCATAACCCGTACTTGAACGTGAGCTGCTCATCGCCCCTCGTCAGGAAGGAGGCTTCCCTGTCCATACCCAGCAGCCTCTGTCCCACCCAGTACCTCACCTTCTCGTCCCACCATGTGCCTCCAACGACGGCAAAGGCCGGGACGCCTTCCACCTGGCATTCCCATGGCCTACTTCGATCCAGATCATCTTCTGGCTCGCTCCCGATCTCCGTTTGGGACCATCGGACCAAGGCCCTGGATCTTGCGGTGTTGACCCAAACCATGACGGTCCTCAACACGGCAAATCCAAGGAAGCTAGCCACAACGCAGCCCAAGGTGATGGCCAGCGGGACACGGTAACCGTTTCCACGGTAGCGGGGCGCAAAGAGCACCGCCGCCAGGACCCCTGCCAAGTTTCCCCAACCGTTGATCCCCAGGATGATCGCCCGCTTGCCGGGCTGGGGAATGTTCCCGGAAAGCCAGGCGACGGTGAGGGGGCTAGGGACAAAGCTGCCACTAAGCAGAATGCAGAGGGAAACATACTGAGCAACGGCCAGACGGGGAGATGACGATGAGGAATAAGGCAGAGCAAGCGTCAGAACCAGCCCGAGAGCGGTGAGACCAAGACCAGCAAGAATGGGGATAATGCGTTTCCGCGACCTGTCGCTCCAGTAAGTGAAAAGATAAAGGGTCACTGCGGCGATAATGAACGGAGGCGCAGTGAGAAGATTGCTGTACAGCGGGGATGAGAGGCTCATAGACTCGAGGACGAGGGGAAGGAAGATGGAGAACGCCGTGCTGGGAATCGCGGAGGCTATGTTCAGAAGAAGGATAGGCATGGCCAATGGAAGAAAGAGGACCGCGGATAGAATGTCGGGCTTTGACAACCCAGAATCGGCTGTCAGGTTATTCTTGGAGTCCAGTTGCTCTTCATTTGTCGAATCTCCGGCCGAGAGAAGACGGCGCCTCTGCTCATCGTCCGGCGATGAAGAGACAACCTCTGGAGCCGGGTCATTTTCAGTCGAGGGCACAGAATCAACTGTCCCCTTGAAGTCACCGTTATCAGGACCTGCCCGGTCAATTCGAATGCGGTTCTCAGCCAATTCACGCTCCTTCTTGTTGAGGAACCAGGCAGTTCCCGCGTTTCTGGGTAGCCAGAAAAATCCAGTGACGGCAACAAGGATCGTTAGAGCTCCTTCGAGGAGAAACAAGATCTGCCAGGGCCTCCAGCCCCCCAACAGACTGTTTGGGACATCAGCATCGTTACTTGAAGGCAAGCCGGAGAACACAACAAACGCCAAGACGCCTCCAATGGCCCCAGCTACGGCATATTGACCGTAAAACAGAGCAAGTCGGCGCGCAAATTCATAGCGGGTATAGAACAAGGACAGGTAGGACACCGTTGTGGGATAGAATCCAGCTAATCAAAAGTCAGCATTTACGTCTCAACTGATGCATATACACACCAAAAGGGTATTCCGAAAGACATCTCCCGTGCCACAAAAGAGAAGAAAGATCTTCCTTCAGCAGTTTAAGGGGCTAATACCGACCTTCAAGGGTGCCGATCAGGATCCTCAGGGCAATCAATTGCCACTTTTGCGTGATCCATGCATGTAAAATCGTGCCAAGGCCCCACAGAGCCATCACCGACGGTACCCATCTTCCCATGCCGAACTTGCGGCCAGCTGCCGCCCCGACGGGCTGCAGAGCGACGAAGAAGGCAAAGAAGCAAGCGACCGCCACATTGAGGTCCTCGGGGTTGAGGCCGGCGTCGCGGGTGAAATGGGCGGTCTCGGCATTGCCAATGTTGGAGCGGTCAAGTGAATTGAGCAGGAACAGGAGGGAAAGAAAGGGAAGGAGGATATAATCGAGCTTGCGGACGACGCGCCGCTCAGTGCCTCTCTGGTAGCCGGAGATCCTCAGTTCCACATGGTGGTTGTCTACTGTCGCCATCCGGGAACGCTCGGATGACTCCCCAAGCATGTCACCATGAAGAGAAAAAAAATCTCTTTCTGCACTGTTAGAACGAGCGGTCCTGGAGCTGCAGGTTTAAATCCGGTGAGCGCATGTTTCCCGAGGGATGCGTGCTCGGCATCGGAACAAGGTCTCTCGAAAACCAAGACGGAGAGAAAGGCGGTCAGCAAGCCCCGCCTGGCAGAACCCTGTGGGATCTGCGGCCGCCGATAACGGGCGTCAGGCATCGTCAGGCCTCCAGTTGACCGGACAGGTGACGGCGTCCGCGCCGTCAAGAGGCGAGGCCATCGCCGTTACCTCTGCTTCTGGTGGATGTTACAGTCCATGGCGTTCTGAGTCGACGTTATCGTGTGATTGCTTCCAGTGGATGAGAAAGGAGGTGCGACTGTGGAATATATATACACCTCTGGGCTGTTGTTCCACAACACCTCTCGACGTGGAGGATTCGCTTGGCAGGCAAGGATGTCCCCGTCTCTCAGTCCAGTTGTGCGCCATGCGGGGGCAGCGGGAACGAAGGAACGGATCGGCAACTCTCAACTCTACTCAAAATCTCCGATAACCCGAAGGCTGGTCGGCGGTCGGAGACGGGAACCTATGCTAATAATATGATTGCCCTGGAGATGCGCACCTTGGCAGTGATACTGCTGTGTGAGTAAACAGCTGGCCAAAGGGACAGGATACATGTCGAGAATTGAAGAAGCCCTAGAAGGTAATTGATGCTGGCTACGAAGACAAGTACCGGGTCCTCCGTGGGTAAGCATGAACGCGCGATACTCTCCTTCCCAGGAATCAAACTCGGTTCCGGAGAAAGCTGCGCGTTAGTCTTGAGACGTCCGATTACGGGGAAACATGAAGTCTTGGAAGCCCGTCTATTCATTCTGATTCCACTCTCATGAGGTGTTCGCAGTATCATGGCAAAGTCACGGGGCTATTAATACAGATATCATGATGCCCTCGCAACCGCCTACACCGCCAGGATAGCGCGTACAAGGCACTGTTTATTTTCCGCTCCAACTTTTGCCACGTAGTGTTTTCACGCCTGCCTGAGTGGCGTTGTGATTTGCTGGGGCGCGTCGCGTATCCCATACAGCCTCACGGAGGTACTCCGTACTTTAAACAGCCCACTCTGCCAATGCAAAACCACCCCGAGTCAGCGACCTCTCTCTCGGGAGAGATGTACCGTACTAGAGTACAATGCACGCATATCACATGCATGATGTCCATGCAGTGGAGAGGGCAGGCTCAAAATGGTTCAATTGTGATCAGTTAATTGTGATGTGATGCGAACGCCTAAGGGGGCGCGCGTGCTCCTTCAGCCTATCAGGCCCACTTTTCAGAGGAGGCTGGCGGTAGCGCGTGATAGGCAGTCGCAAAGAGGAAAACCAAAACAAACAGAAGCCAAGAGGAACAGAACACAAGCTGGCAACCATGGAGATTAGCACGATTCTGAGAATGTCCTGGGCAATGGTTAAGCAGCAGGATAGGATTTTCCTCTGGGTTTCAAAAGAGAGTAAAGTACCTTGATGATATCCCAGATCTACTGTATGCGTCGAGTCTTTCAAATGCGGGGCGGCACAGTCAAAAGAGCGTGTAACGATTTCTTAGGCTCCTATCACACCAGCCACAGGTGATGAGTTCCAGCAGATCTGGGGCCATGACTAAGTGAAAAAAAAGGGCGCCACAACATTGGGTGTTGTTGGCTTCTGTGATTGTGACGGACCTGCCGGGCGCCAAAATTTTCAGTGCGAAAACAAGTAGCTCCAGGAAGCCGGAAGTGTCAACCGGTCTTCCTTTCTTCACTGTGAACCATTAACTGTTGACTGCAATCTTTTCAAGAGGGTGTGTTCTCCGAGCAAGAATGCGTGGATGCTGTCATAGTTGCTAGCATCCCCTGTCCACAGGCTTTTTCCATTGATCCCCTCGCAGCACGCGTGGATCCCCGCTGCCTGCCGCGGTTCACACGCATCCAAACAACCCCATCTCCCTCCCAACGACATCATCAACGACATCATCGCATTCCTCCCTACTCCGTGAAGCACGACGGGTCCTTATCAAAAAAAAGGTGACCTTATCTATATCGTCTTTTTATCCTTAATTGTGAGCGCCACAGTCCAAGCACTGAGGGCCACAGCCTCAGTGCCAAACTCATGTTGCTGTGAACATGAACTTACTATCACCTTCTTCCAGACCCTAGATTCCACCAAAACAAGAGGATTCATAGAATATCTGGAAGGGCAGAGGTACCCGCCGCGACAGAAGAGACAGAGGCAGCACTGTCTGGCTTCAGAGAGCGCAAAGAACGAGCATCCGCTCACCTTCGCAGCTCCATCTTCTAGCTGCCTCCTCTGCCTGCGCATCTGCGACATCGAGCGCAATGGACTCGGACAGTCCTCCACCTCCACCCCCGCCCCATGGCACCAATCCTCGGACAACCCATGGAGAGTACCGAAAAGCTTCAGACCTCCCGCCGGGAAACTATGATATCTTTATCATTCCTCCGCACTCGTCAGGCTCTGGGTTTCTCTACTTGCCATCGCTACAATGCCACCGGAACAGCTTCATTGCTGGCTCATTGAGTACGCTTTTTGTGGTTATGATCTGGCTGACTATCCAACCCGTTGTCAAAATCTGGTTCTCAACAATAGCGGCCAATGGTGTGATTGGGCCGATTGGGGTCATTGTTCTTGTGATTGGTGTAGGCGTTGCCGGATGGGCATGGGGTGTGTTGCAGGCAAGTGGTAAACTTGGAGGCAGCACACAAAGCGGTCCACGAGGAGATCGGGGACCTGGTGGTTTTGGGCCTGAAGGAGCGGCTGGAGGAACCAATGAGTATGGCCAATCCACGGGCACTGGCGGCCACCACTCGACTGGACCAAATCCTGGTGCCCAGTACTCTGGACAGAATTTCGGAGGTCAGTTCCCGGGTGGTGGTCCGACCCCAGGCGCTCAGCATCATGGACAGAATAGCGGTGGCCAGTTTCCCGGTGGTGGACCAGCCCCAGGTTTTCAGCATCACGGGAGCCAATCTAGCGCTGGCAGTCCGCCGCCTAATGCTAGTGAAGAAGCAAGACAGAAAGAAGAGAGAGAGCGGGAAGAAGCAAGACAGAAGGAAGAGAGAGAGCGAGAAGAAGCAAGGCGAAGGGAAGAGAAAGAGCGCGAGGAAGCAAGGCGAAAGGAGGAGAGAGAACGTGAAGAGGCAAGACGAAAGGAGGAGGTTCGGCGAAAGATGGAGGAGTTCAAGAAGAAGCGAGAAGCGGAAGCGAGAGAAAAGGAAAGGCAACGCGAGAGGGAAGAGTTGGAGAGGGAAAGGCAGCGCGAGAGAGAAGCGATGGAGAGAGAGCTCAGGGAGCGTAAGGAGCAGTTTGAGAGGGAACTCGCCGCTGCCAAAGAGGCCGTAGAGAAAGCGGCCAGGGAGAAGGTGGAGAGGGAGATTGCAGAGGCGAAGGCGAGGGCCGAGAAGGAGGCTGCCGAGCGAGAGGCCGCAAAGGAGGAAGCCCGGAAGAAGGAGCTGGAGGCCAAGTTCGCGTCTGCACGGGAGGAGGCGCTGAGGAAGTTCGCTGCGGCCAAGGAAGCCGCCGCCAAAGAAGCGGCTGCCAAAGAGGCGGCCGCCAAACAGGCTGCTGCCCGCGAGGCCGAGGCCAGAGAACGCGCCGCAAGAGAAGCCGCCGCCAAAGAACGTGCGGCGAAGGAGGCCGCTGCAAAGCCATCTCCAAAGACCCCGACAGCCTCTGAGGCGGGGCGAACGCCTTCCCCGAAGAAGTCGACGCCTTCAGCTCCCCGGACGGCGGCAGCGGAAGACGAGGCCTATTCCTTTCCCCTGTTCGAGCGGGCTCGACGACCGTACGGTGGCACCTCCGCATCTTCTATCCTCTCGGAGTCTTCGTACGCGCCTTCGCAGTCCACCGCCCGGACAACTCCGCCCCCATCTTCGCGGGAACCATATTCCACCAAGGATCCTGATAAGATCGTAATCAAAGGGGTGTATGCCTTCAACAACGCCTTCACGAAGACTCCGATAGCGCAGCTCGTGTCCGGAGAGGGATTGGTCACAGATGGCTTGATCCTGCGTATCACAACCGAGGGACTGTTTATAGACGATGATGTGCGGGGAGTTGCCCAGCGAGAGTGGGATGTGAAGGCGTGGACAATGAAGCTGGTCGAGGTGTGGTGCCCCCAGTTTGCAGCGACCCCCCCCGTCCGCGAGAGCCCTCTGAAACGTCGAGGCGCGACGCATACGATTCCCACAAGTGAGGAATCGGATGCATTTCTTGCGAACCTGCTCAAGGTCTGCAAGAACACGTGCCGCCTGGCCTCTACATCCAGCTGCGTTGGCCGGAGAGACGGTCAAAGTGAAAGCGACGAGAGCGCCGAGGTGCAGAGCCTTCATGTCCTTCGCGCTAGTATGCGGGACCAGGAGGGCAAAAAATATGTCTTTGTCCTGGAAGAAACAGAGGGATGGAAAGTGGCCGTCGGGCTGCAGCGTCTCAGAGGAGGAACCCAAGTCAGAGCCTTGGGCGTTACAGCAATGTCTGCCCATGACCGAAAGACGCTTCTTCAGAATCTCGAATACATCTGATCCCGGCCAAAATTTCAAAGGCAGTGAGGTGATGAAATAAACATGGCAACAAGGCAGCAGCCTTGTCGTCCCTAGCGGCTGCGGATGGATGAAAACAAGCTCGCGATGGACTCTCACTGGCGGGCCCTTGTGTTTTTAAGAGGTACGACCTGCCATTGAACCTTTTGCATGATTTCACTTATTCATTGTTTGGTTTATGTCCTCTTTCCATGGTCCCATGTCTTAAGGCTCTCTCATGTCAATCGTTAGCGACGGAGTTCGGGTGCACATGCAGTTCTGACGGGCATTGTTCGACGCTTTTGAATCATACCCTTGCATGATTGTTGTCACGATCCTGACCTATGAGAGATGCTTTGAATGGTTCTAATGAATATTCCCCCTTATGTTTGAGTTGTTGATATTACGAGATGTGATGTTCTCCCAGTACTGTTTCTTGTACCTACTTAATCCTTTTCTTGTATCTTGAAGACCCCATGCTCTGCTCTCCATTGCCGCACTGTAACGCATTCCGGGGGAGCTAGCTGTATATGTACATATTTCTTTGCGAGCCACAAATACAGGGAGCTATTCCAATGGTGTGAGGTTGAAACTCGCCTTGAATTGTGCTGCCTGATGCTTCCGTACCGTAGACTCGCAGTCGGGCCGTGTCTCGTCCCGGCTGAACTGGCCTGTCCACTCACGGGACGCACGCGGCGATGACGTCTCGTGTCCCCGGCCTCAGGTCTCCATGTCAGCTCGTCCACACAGCCTCTCTTCGGCGGATACGCCACGGGATAAGCTGGGTTTCTCTTTGCTTCTTCCTTGTCTTATCTGCAGTTGGTCCTTTGGCTTCCTGTGCGCAGGTCCGTGGCGGGAACGGAGGACCCTTCAAGTCTCCAAGGGAGCCTGGGGTTGGACGGCTGCGAGAGTCAAAAGCATACTACCTACCTAACCTGCAACTAAGGCTACCGGTCTTACTCTCTTCCTTTTTCTTTCCTTTTGATATTATTGGTGGTGCGTCAGCGGAATTCTGTTGCCTGGATTGTGGCTTCTTCTCGTACTGCTGACAGCCTATCGACCTTAAAGAGTGGTTCCCATCCCTCCCTTGGGCCTTGAGAAGTTAGTATCATTGTCTTTCCAGGTATCCGTTACGGTTACCTGGGGTACCTATCTACAGATCTCCCGTTAACCGGTATTCGATCTATTATCTATGCTGTAATGGCAGATTGTCGCTTCTGAAGTCTCTCTCTCTCTCTCTGTGTGTGTGTGTGTGTGTGTCGACAACAATGTCAAAGGAGCATCTCGACCAGTCCCGCGACGGCTGGGCTCGAGGTCCTTCAGTGGACCTGAGCACTGGAGACAGACACAGTGACTCCGTTTCTGAAACAGACTCGGAGACTCAACCAGGCTACCAAATTTATACGCCTACTTCTTCTTCTTCTTTCAATGACAATAGGAGTGCCGCCGGCACGGACAGTCTTGCGGATAAGAATGAGGAGGATCCGCTGCTCGCAGAGGAGAAGGCGCCTCTTCTGTCAGATGGCCCTCCGCCCCAATATGAAGATGAAGATGCGTTGAAGAAGCGCGACGACGGTTCTGGAGCAGACGATGCTGCTCCGCTCGAACTTGGAGACTCGGGGATTCCGAACTGCAAGAGGGGCCCGCGTCGTTGTCGGCGAAGGGGATCCAGAAAGATATGCCTGCTTGTTTGTGTCAAGATTCTAGCGTTTGTCATTTTAGTGTTGTGTCTGCTCTTTGATATTGCTGAATACTTCGGGATTGTGAGTGTTTCGTGCCTTCAATCATGACTGCGTACCGCTGTGATCTGATTTAATTTGCATCTTATGTATATCCAAGCTGATTGATATCTGACTCTGTCTGTCCACAGTGGCCCCGCAAACACAGACACCACGACTGCACACCGGACCATGAACACGTCCCTTCCCCTCCCAATCGAGATATCGTCATCGACAGAGGCACCCGGCCCATCTGGGGCCGCTGGCCACTGTACGATCTCCTCTCCCTGACCACCACCTCCGGCAGCATCGCCGTGATCATCGAGCCGCAGCCCGCGGATCCTGATCATCCGGATAGACCGGCCCGGCTGGTCCTCAAGACCACGTCTGGCAGCATCGTGGTCTCGTTCTCCGCTCCGCATGCGGCGTCCATCCCGGAGAACGAGATGAAGATGGATCTGGCCGAGCTTGCTATGTCTGGTGAAGACGGATACAGCCCTAAGGACAAAGATGATGACGACGAAGTCAGCAGCTCCAGACGCAAGAAGCACCGCAAATGCAAGAACAAAAACAAAAACAAGAACAGCAAGCGCTCATCATCCTCTCATATCCCGCCCCCACGCCCCTACGAGATCGAGATCCAAACCGAATCCGGGACCATCTCCGGCCGCTTCCTGTTCTCGACATACGCAAGTCTCCAGTCCGGGAGCGGTTCGATCAACGCGATGCTGATCCCCGTCGTGTATCCTGACCTCCCTTCAAACGTCACCATCAAGACCCGCACGGTCACCGGCAGCCAGTACGTGCGTCTGACCGAGCCGTTTGAAGTCTCCGCCGCAGAGGATGAGGCTGCCAATGAAGATACTTCTCAGCCTGAAGCCGAGAAGAAGAAGAAGAAGAAGAAGAAGAAGAAGAAACCGCACCACCACCATCACCACCACTGCCCGCAACACGCCGCCACCGCCCACTCGTCCCACACCAGCGCCGGATCCGGGAGCATGCACATCGCCTACCCGCGTGTCTGGGCCGGTGACGTCCACGCCGTGGCACGCGGTGGGGGACGCATCTGTCTCGACGGCAAGGGGCTGCAGGTTTACAAGCAAGGGGGCCAGTTCGCGGATGGGTTCAAGGAGGCTGATGGTGATGATGATGATGACAGGCGTGTGTGGTGGGGCAGTCGTGGTGATATGAACGTTTCTTTGGCGGCTGAGGGGTCGGGGTCGATTACTTTTTTTGTTGGGTAGAAATGTCTACACCTGGTAAATGATATGAGTAAGTGGTGTGTGGGCTCTGTTTGAAAGTAGGTGGAGGAAGAAGACGTCTGTCTGAATATGTAGTAGTGGGTATCATTTACGAAGAGAAAGAGAGACAGCTCGAAGATAACTACGGATGGATAGGTGTTAGGAGTAAACGGGCAATTCTGATCTCCCTTTAAATAGTTATACTTTTTTTAGTATCATCTACTTATATACGCATCAGATCAGCCGCCACATGCGATCTATCTACGTACCTAGGTAGGTAGTCTAGTCTCCATCTACGTCTACTCCATCCGCTCGCCGTGAAAAGAAACCGCCTTCTCCCCATCTTCTAGACTTCCACTCCCACTCCCGATCCCATTTGGGAAGCCGTCCTCCGCACCGTGTCCACCCGAGCCACCGCCGCCGCGACCGATCACTTCGTCCATGCGGATGTACTCCTCCGGTCGCTGAAGCTGGGTTGCAGCTGAATATGTATTATTAGCATATGCTTCGACCATCCTCCCGGGCAGATTCCATCGTAAAGATAGAGGAAAAAAAGAAAAAAAGAAAAAAAGAAAAAAAGAAAAAAAGAAAAAAAGAAAAAAAGAAAAAAAGAAAAAAAGAAAAAAAGAAAAAAAGAAAAAAAGAAAAAAAGAAAAAAAGAAAAAAAGAAAAAAGAAAAAAAGAAAGAAAAAAAACGCACTCTTATCCCACGCAACAACGATCCCCGGCCGCGACGCGAAGAAGCGGTCGATGTCCTCGAGCGTCCGGTTTGCCGTCTCCGGGTAGAACAGGTACGTGACGGGGATGAAGCTGAAGCAGATGCAGGCCCAGATGATCCAGAAGCGCCAGCCGAGGTTGGCGATGCCGGGGGGCGTGACTTGCACGACCATGTAGTTCTGCTCGTTCGTTATTATGTTTCTTTCTTTTATTTTTTTTGGTTTCTTTCGTGATATTCTAACCAGGCTTATGTCCTGGTTGAACGTGATGAAAACTGGGTGCTACGCACCATTATCCAGTTCGTCGCCATCGCGAGAGAGGCGCCTTTTGTGCGCATCTCCAGGGCGTTGATTTCTGTGGGGTAGAGCCCGTGGGGATGTTAGCAGATGGGTATCTTGTCAACTGAATATTTGCGGGACTTCCTATAGGTATAGGGATAGCGATAGAGTGGTAGGTAGGCAGGCAACTTACCAAGGAACCCCCAACATCCCCATCCCGAAGCTGGCAAAGAACACAAAGAAGAACGAGACCGCCACGATGCCGAGCTTGTACGGGTCCCCTCTCCCCGTGTCCGAGATGGAGAGGGCGATGGCGATCACGACCCAGCAGGTGCAGCAGGCGGCCGCGGAGGACATCATGATCCTGCGCCGCCCGTAGCGCTCAATGAAGAGGTACGCCAGGCACGAGAAGAACAGGTAGTCGACACTCCCGGCCGCGGCGAGGATGCGCGAGAGGAGCTCGTTGATGTTCAGGGCGTTGATGAAGACATAGGACATGTAGTACCTGTGTCATTTCAATTTAGTATACTTGTTACTTTGTCTTGGTGGTCAGGAAGCCAGAGACGTACGAAGTGATATTGATACCCGAGAGTTGGTTCATCGCCTGCATCCAAGCGCCCAGTATCATTCTTCTGAGAACGCCAGCCGGACCTGGGGTTAGATTGAAGGATTTGGAATCTGGTTAGTTTGGCCAGGACAACAGCCTTTCTGCGATCGCTCACCTCTCCCCGTCAACAGCTGCCACCATGTATAAGTGGTCATATGCTCGCGGTCCAGAATATCCTTGATGATATTGAACTGAGCTTTGACGGAAGGCGATTCTACGGTTGCACCGTTACCCTCAAGTGCTGCGATAACCTCGCACGCCTCTTCATATTTGCCCTTGCGGATCAGAAGACGAGGTGAGTCAGGAAGGAAGGGACACAAGCAGTAGAGAAGAAAAGTTAAAAATATCTGGAACGCCAAAGGGAAACGCCACGCCACGCTGCCTTTGGCAAAGGAGAAACCCAGTGTCAACCAGTTGGAGATGGAAAATCCGGTGATACAGTTCGCCTGTTCAATATCTCAGGTTAGAGAAGACATCGTGCTTGGGATATTTGCTTCATAGAGCGTGACCCTCACCATCTGAATGATCACCAGCTTTCCCCGACTTCTCATCTTGCTCGTCTCGGCCTGCCACACACCAGCCGTCGCGGTATTCATTCCCGTCCCAAGTCCCGCCACGACCCGTCCGACCATCATCTGTGGCACGCTGTAAGAAGCCGTCTGGATGATTGCCCCGATGGCGATGATCGTGCTTCCAACGAGGATCTGACGAGGACGCCCGAAGAAGTCACCGGTCCAGACGGTGGACATTGCCCCGACAAAACAGCCCAAGTTATACACCGATGTCATCGTCCCTTGCATATTCGTAGATGGGTAGTTCATCGTCCGAAGGAAGTTCTCTCCAATGATGACATTTCCGAAGACTCCCTACCAAGATCCAAGTCAGTTGAACGGGGCCGTGCCAACAATACTACGTTAATCATAGAATAATGCTGTGTCATAATCGGACCTGGTCATATCCGTAAAAAACTAAAACCGTGGACGCAGCCACCGAAATACACACGGTGAGCGCTTCGCCGCTACCGCCCAAGAATTTTCTACCCATGGTGGGGGTAGTCGAGGGGCGGGTGATAAAGAGTCACACAATTAAACGTCACAACAGCCAAAACAATTTCAACAGATCAGCAAAAAAAAAGAATCTGAGCAAGAGATAGAACTCGGAAGATGCCCGGTAAAGAGGCGCAGAGAAGCAGCAGGTTAGGGACGCTTTTTAAATATGCATGCGGACGCATGGCGCTACCCCGAACAGAACTCCCCGCATTCCCCCAGGTGCTTTTGTCTCATAAGCTCGTACCCCCAATGGGGAACTTCCGAAGGGTCGGATACTTGCATGCAAGCCCTTTACGGGGAAGGGGAGTAGTGGACACGTCTGGACAAGAATGTCATGGACCTGGGGGAGGACCAAAGCATCGCCAGTCATCCCACCGGCATCTTGCCTAGACAGCTCGGACAAGCATGCCCCGAGTAAGTTCCCGGAGTGGGAGCGCCGTAAGATGCATCATGAAAAAGAGGTCAGTAAGCCGGATCTCGACGTCGTGTCCAGCGGCGGTCCAGAGACAAGCATACGGAGTATTGTGACTAGTAGCCTCTCTTCCTCGCCCAACGATCATTGGCAGAGACTCCCACCGGTAGTCGGAAGATCGTCGAGACGCATGGCCTATTATTGATTGACGTAGGTAGTCAGCTTTAGGTAATTATTCCCGACCCCAGGCGGGTCGGACAAAAACTGCATACCTCAGGGCTTACGAGCGGGGAGATTAACTGCGGGGTCCAGCCAAAGAGATTGGAAGGTCTAGCGGTCAATTTTTCCGGTAGGAGGAAATAAATAGCTGCAGCAGGAGCCCCCTCTCGAGGGTTTCCCAAAACCACCACGAGCCATGCCTAGCTAGCGCGTTCCCATTTATTCATATTTTCTTGGGGTCGTGAAGCTGCACAAGAACAGTCTGTAGGCTTGTTGAGCGGACCAATAGATCTCGGGAATGATAAGATATGGCAAGTTAACCGTTTTGGATATTCAGGCCAACGAGTTCCCATGCTGGGGATGCCACAGTCCCGCCACGCGGAGAACAGGAGGTAGAGAGAGTGCTTCTTTTTTGCGGGGGAGACCCAGCGCAGCTCGAAGTGGAGACCGCGTATACGGTATCGCAACTCCCACCGACGGGAGAGCAGACCGTATCTGAACAGAGATCAAGCCGTCCTCGTAGAAAAAGAAATGAAGATGACAACGAAAGCTTGAGATGAGCCTGGCCAGTAATACACCTAGTACAGTAATCCTACGAAAGCCTGTTTGTGGTATGCAAGAACTGCGGTGTTACTGGCAGAGGACTATGCCAGGAATTGGGTTGGGAACACAGGTGCTTTCATGGTTTTGTTTAAAGGTTCTCACGTGGCCGGCTGTTCTACGGTGTCTGCTGAAACAATACGAGTTCAAAATATCAAGATATCAAGCGATTGTCAAATTCACGACTAACTCCCACTACAATACCAGATGTGATCCGCAAGAGCAGACAAGAAAAAGTCCGCGCCCCCTCCCAAGCAAAAGAGGAAGAAACGAACCGTAAACAATAAAAACAATGCGAAGAGGTATGTACGCCGCATGATAATTCTCCAGTTGAAAAGAGAAAAAGAGAAAACAGAATCGGGACCTGAAGACGGGTATCTCCCATTAGCTCGCCTTGCTTCTTTCCTTCATGTTTCCTTTCCATCCCACGCTTCGATGCACTCCCCCAAGGAGGCATGGTGATGATTGCACACAAGCCTAATGAAACACGTATCCCGTCTCTATCAGCCATGACGGAAAATGAAATGGGCAGTATGGTGAACATCTATCGCTCAGTTTGGCAAAGCAAAAGAGAAATGCACCCGCGAGAACACAGAGACCACAGAGCAGGGTCAAGGGCCAAAACTGAAGATGATGACGAAGCGGGGAAAGAACTGGAATAGAAGAAAAAAATATGTCCTCTTGACGAAGGAAGAAAAAAAATAACAAAAAAGTGCACAAAAAGACATGGTAGGAAGGGAAGATCGCCAGCCCCAATCCCGTCATCATCGTCGTCATCATCATCATCGTTTGACGTCGTTAACCCATGTACTTTCTTCTTCAGCCTCCAAAGTCTCTGCAAATCTTCCTTATCGAGGATCAAGGCACTCCTCTTCTTAATTTAGAATGGGAATCCGCCGGGAAAGCCGCCTCTGGCGCCCGCAAACGGGTTCCCGCCTGCGTGCGCGAAACCACCGCCATTCATCCCATTCATCATGTTGAAGAGGATGTTGGGGTCGATGTTGATATTCGCACCGTGCATTCCGCCCATTCCGCCCATACCGCCCATGTTGGTCGTGAAGGTGGCTCCACCACGACCGAACATCTCGGAGGGGTCGATAAGGTCGTCGCCGTTGTCATAGGCCGCACGTTTCCTGTGTGAAAAGCCAGGTCAGCAAGCATATCCTGCAGATGAGCGGGACAGGGGAGACATACTGAGGATCGATCAAGGTCTCGTAGGCCTCTCCAATCTCCTTGAACTTCTCGTCGTTGCCATTGCCGTCGCGGTTCTTGTCCGGGTGGTACTGGATAGCCAGACGGCGGTAGGCCTTCTTGATCTCCTGCTCCGTCGCGTCCTTGGACACCCCGAGGATCTTGTAGTAGTCTTTCCGCTTGCTCTTCTTGAGCTCGAACTCGGCGTGACGGATGTCCTCCTGGATACCCTTCTCGTTGGGGTTTTTCTCAGCGACGGCCTTGTAGTCCCGTACTGCCTCCTCCCAGTTGCCCGCGCCAGCGTGAGCCTTGGCCCGGATCTTTTGTGCCTTGATATAGGAGGGGTCGAGTCGCAGCGCCTCCGTGCAGTCCTTGATAGCGGCATCGTAATTCTTCAGGTTCAGATACGCCTGCGCACGGTTCTGCAGGATCTTGGAGTTGATATCTCTGTTGTTTGGATCGATCTCCAGACCGCTGGTGTACAGCTCGATGGCTCTGTGGTAATCCTTTGCCTTGAAGGCGGCATTTCCTTCCTCCTTGGCGCGTGTGAGCTTCTGCAGCATGCGTAGAAGCTTGACGGCCTGCGATGAATCCGGGTCCAAGTTGAGACACATCCTCAGGTGCTTCAACGCCTGATCGTTGTCACCTTGGGCGTAGAACGCTTTCGCTCTGAGCAGGAGAGCATCAGGATCCTGGCCATTTTCTCGCAGCATCGAGATGGCAATGTCTTGTGCCTTCCCGAAGGCGTTGTCGTTGCCCATCTTCAAGTGTGCCTCGCCAGTCATCAGAGTCCACTTGCGCGGCTCCTTCACGCCGGTTCCAAGGAGCTGTCGGGCCTGGTCCAGGCAATATAGTGCCATGGATCCACCCTTGTCTTCGCTCAATATCTCTTCGGCCTGTTTGATGAAGCGCAGCATCTTCTCAGCGGGCGCTCTGTCCGTCGCCGACGCTGGAGGCTGGACTCTTGAGAGCACATCCAGGGCTTCCTGCGGTCGTCCCAAACTCGTCAATATCCGGGCCATCCGGTGCATGATCTTGGGGTTGGACGGGTCGAGCTCGTTGGCACGCTGGATATCTTCCAGAGCTTCCAGGTACCGGTGGGCGGACAGATAAGCGGCAGCGCGGTTGGAGAGATAAGCGGACGAGTTGGGGTTGATCTCGAGAGCTGCAAAAAAAAAGAAAAGAAAAAGTTAATATTCATCGTCATCCTTTCTTGTTAGGATCACCAGTGGGAAGTGAAACGAACCTTTGTTGTATTCCAGGATGGCCCGGTTGTAATCACCCGCCTTGAAGAATTTGTTCCCCGCCAGCTTGAAGGCCTCGCCATCGGCAGTGGGCGGACTCGACCGGTGAGGAGGAGGAGTCGGACTCCTCCCTTCATCTGCACGATGGGTGCCATTGCTCATGGGCACGGAGTTTGGATGGGAGGCAGGCGTAACGGGCGCGTGAGGCGAGGATGGGGTCTCCTGGTCGATGTCCATGGAGTTCCGCATCCCATCGCGAGCAGCGGCCATGACCGTCAGACGACGACGCAGTTCGTCGGGCGGAAGATTCAACGGATGCGTGTCCTGGTCGCGTGAGTGGCGAGAAGAGGTGGTGAAACTGTACCTGGAGGTGGTGGAGGATGAACGGCTGTGATCGATGTCGCGGCGAGAGCGGTAGGATTTGGTGGGAGATTTGCGCGGCGAGGTGGACGACGGTTTTTTGGGCGAACCGTTCGGCGAGGAGCGTGGATCAGGGGCGTCGGCGACAGATGCGCTGTAAGCAGGCGGGCGGTCGATGCTCCCTTTGCGCTCCTTGTCGTCCTTGAGTTTTTCCTTGTCCTTGCTTTTGCTCTTGTGCTTGTCGGGCGACTTGGAAAAGATATGATTGAGAACCATGAGGCCTTGCGGATGCCGGATCGAACTACGACGAAAGCGGTAGAAAGATGGCGGGTCAAGCTCGGGCTGGCAGCGAGAGCCAGCAGCGGCGACAACAGAGAACTACGCACTGGCACGCAGAGAAACAGGTCTGGACGCTTTTCAGCAGGACAAATGCACGGCCATGGTACACAAAAGCAGGTGGAAAACAGCCCGGACGAGGAGACTACGTCGTCGGTCTGTTGCGGTGGAGCAGCAACAGCTGAGAGACACGGCCTGGAGACACACCACTCCCCCCCGGAGCGCCTCTAGTGAGTGATAGCCGACCCTGCCCGTCCGCCAGGCTGGTGGTGATCGTATGCTGGCCTGTGTTAGCGTGCAGGCCTGTCTCCTGATGGAATCACATCGATCCCAGTCGCATGTTGAGCCGTCGCGCTGGAAAAAAAAGGTGGCAGGGTGTGAACATCCACCGCGCACCGGCTCACCGACTTCCCAGCCCCCTCCAGATGGATAATACAACAGTATATATCCACAGCCCACAGGCTACTCGGCCGCTATGCCATTCAGATGCGAAATTTCAAATGGCTTGTCCAATCATTTGTGGAGACACGGCTTAACGGTGCACCTGCGGTCTTTTTTTGCTTTTTTTTTCTCCCCGCCTCTTATCTGTTTGTTTATTTCCCTTCGTGGAAAAAAGTAACACTGACACCATGAAAAATAGACTAAATTGCAACATAAAAAATACTCCAAAGCTTCCCAAGGAAGACTTGAGATATCCATGGAATATACTCCTAGTTTGGCAGGCGCCTTTGTAACGTTAACCAAAAGATATCCCTCCTACAGACTCAATGTTACTGGAGAAGTACACATGTCGCATGCAGGTCAAGCCATCTCAACTCACTATGGACATTCCTGTTTTGATATGCAACTATCATTGGGTCTCTGAAGCGTACCTCTATCCTGTCTGTATGCAACAAGTGTAACAAGTTCCCATACCCGCCCGCAAAATCTTTGATGCAGGATGTTCCTTGTCCCGAGTACTCCCAGACGCCTTTTCCCGTAGCTTTTCCTTTTTTCACTATGGCGCCAAAGTCCTATCACCTTTCACAGCCGTCCCATCCGACAATCCCATGCGACTAGATAGAGACAGAGTAATACAAGAGGAAAGAGATCAATGAGCATGGCCTGGCAGTCATTACAGGAAGAAAGAAGATGGAGAGCACAGTAGGAATAAAGATAGCACAGCCAGGTCCCTTTCAACCCGTGAGTTAACTAATCGCAAGAGCCATACCATATGCCACCCATATATACTTCACAGAACCTGTATCATCGCAACCGCCGTCTGCTCTTTTTTTCCCCTTTATCCAAGAAAAAGGCCACTAGACCTGACTCGTATCAGTTCGTTATGCCATATAGCGAATGGATGTTTCGTCACTAGATCATGGAGGACATAGTATGTAGAGGCGAAACCGTCTTGACACCAGAGAGCGCGCTGTCAGCTAGGGTGACCGCGGCTTGGGGCGGAGTCGGAGATTCAGTCTTGACAGAAGATGTTGATGATGTTGACTTGGAACTCGAGTTCGCAGTTGAAGGACGGCAGCAGTTACCGCTTTCACGGCGCCGTTTCGGGGCATCCTTGATTTTCGGATGGCTATGACACTATACTCCACTGTCAGTGGGGACCTTCAAAAGTATATAGTAGATCCGACAGCAGGATCGCGCCCTGGAAGACGGAACACACCTTATATGCATGCCGGAACCACGTGGTCCCCTTCTTCTTGCTGCTAACAAGCGCAATCCATTCCCCACAGCTTCCGCAGAGACCTTCCCAGATATCCGGATTGCCCTCCATCCTCCGTGTCTCCCGGGGCCCTTCAAACGCCTGCCCGGTTGCTGCGCTGATCCCATGTGTGAAGCTCTTGTCATACCAAAATGCGGAATTCTTGAGCACTAGCCACCGTCCCGGCTTGCAGATGCCACACCAACCTTCACGTTTATTTCCGTGGCCACGGACCCACCGAGGTGTGTACAGGTCGTTCTCAAACCGAAGCTCCTGCTCATGAGGAACCAATTCTGGATCCTCAGGATGCATATCTTCCTCTGGTGGAGGAACCTGCTCTTCCCGGAGAGGTCCCAACAGATCCGGGGGATCTGACAGATTAGTATAGTGGTCAAGGCCATATCCGTGAGGATCTACACTGCTGTATAGCGTTCGGAAAGGACCTTGTGAGAGCAGCCTGACCGAGCTGGAAAGTTTGCCGTTGCTATCAGAATTCGACGGCAGTAAAAATGGCCGTGGATGGAAGCGAGGAATAGAGCCGAAGATCGACGTGTTTGCAAGGTTTGACGAAGGAAGGACACTGCCAGATGTGACAGTGGGTGCAGAAGTGTGGGAGGGATTCGCCGTCCGTTGGAAGCTCTCCGCACTGTGATACAAATATGGGGAGGTACGGAGAGCAGATGACGGCGCATAGGAACCTGTCGACCATCTCTTCCGTGCGCTATCCAATGAATAAGGGGCTGTACGCGCGCTGGGTCGTGGAGAAGGAGAGGCTTTTGATCGACTGCCGGCTCTCTCAGGCTGAGGACATCTCGGCGAAGGAACAGGGGAAAGATGCGTAGAAGAAGAGAGGGTGAGTGAGCTTCTTGGAGTATAGTCAGACGGATAGGAAAAGGTGTCGGAATATGTGGACACGTCCGTAATGTCAACGGGTGTGGCACCGGTACTGGACAGAGAGAATGACGATCCCGACATGCGTCGGGAGGAGTTCGTGTCCGGTGTGAGTAGCTCCTGATCGGACTCAAGAGGGCGCTTCCTCGTGTTCACCACTGAGGAGTCCTCTTCCGCAGACACGAGGCCATTTTGGAAGATGCCCAAGTTAGCTTCTAAATTCGAGAAGTCCAAAGCGTCATCAGCGACTTTCTGGTCATTCATAGCTGTGAGGTTGTCAGTTAAGTCGCTTTAGAATGATTCGCGCTCAGCGACACGTACACCCATCAAGAGAATTGAAAAACGAGAGGTCGTTTATGCTTCCCATATCTGCTTGCAGCGGGTAATGTTGAGGTAGGTGAACGCCGTATGTGTTCCATGATGCTGGCTTGGGATAGATCGTCGGATATGTGGAATAATACATCTGATCGGGAACTGCTTTGGGCTGACCAGCAGCCAAGAGGTTCGGTGGTTGCAGAGCAGGTGGCCATATTTTGATGCCCAAAGCCTCCATCCCAGCTGTTGTTGACATGCTCTCCGTGGTCGCTCCAGTCGTTGCGCTGCAGCCCCCCTGGAGTTCTGGCTTTGAAACAACGCAGTGAGAGTCGAATGATGTTTCTGTCGGCGGTGACCATTGTCCCCTGTGGTAATCACATCAGCCTCGCCCACTAGCTGACGCAGCCAACGAGCATTATTCAAACGCGACTGCGAGTTCAGATTCCTTGCCCATACCGCCGCATTGCATTGCTAAAATCCATCCAGACCGGTGGTGCCGGTACTCTGCAGGAACAGGACCTCGTCAGTTCTGCGATTGTGATCGATTTGTTTGGAAGCAGCAAGACCAACGAAATCCATCCTATGGTCGATCGGATACTTACAGTAAATCGACTAGTCTTCTTCGCCAAAGAGGGTCGTGCTGCGCAATTCAGGGAATGATCTCGCTGCAAGAATAGCTAATATCAATAGTATCTGATAAGATATGAAGAGAACCTCTGCTGGATCAAAGGAAACGGAAGCGGCGCGCTGTAGTCAAGAGACCAATTTCCGATGCTCTCCAGCTACTGCTGCCAGTAAGGTGTTGAAAAGGAGCCAGCTCCGGGGACGAAGTGAAATAAATTAGAATAAAAAACAGTAAACAATACGGCCGTTTAAAAGAGCGACGAGAGAAGCAAAGACTTTTTAAAAACATCAGCAAAAACGATCGTCGATGGAACAACGAAGGCAATAATAGGGTATATAGTGGGCGCGGCGGTTACAGCATGGCCCACGGGCCTGGCCCAAAACGGAGACCTGACAGCAGAACATGCCGACACTGGCAACGCCGGGCCTTGTCCGAGGAATCTTGACCCCAAGGTCGGAAATCGGGGAGCTCGAGAGAGGTCTGAGAGGGTTAGCGACCTGGCTTGGCCTGTCCCACGCCCTCGCCAAAACGCTCAGACAGGGGTCTGAGGCTAGAGTCGCGCCTCTAGGGTTTGACGTCTGGCTATCTCGGAGGCGAGTGTATCACCCCAGCAGAGGCTACCAATCTCGGTTCAGACTGTTTTTTTGGGGCTCAGCAGCAGCTGAGCCGTGAGCACAGATTCACCAACAAGCGGGTTGCATCGTACGCGCTGGTTGGAACGATGCTGGAGGATCGGGGAGACCAGCCCGCGACCTGGTAGGTAGTATGTGTGCCTGGACTTTTGAGCTCGGCGTTGTATATGGACGTCGTCACCGCCGGCCAGCAAGCAATCCTCGGTCGATCATCCGAGAGGTACTGTACAGGTGACGCAACTCCACCTCGAGCATCTCGATTCTCGCGGCGCGGCGGGGTAGAGACCGCTGCGAAGAGCAGAGCTGCAGAGGCGCGCGAGCCAGCCGTTTCATCTGGAAACAAGCATCAGACTGCCAAGAAATCCTGAGACGGAAAGGGAACAACGTCCTCTCCATCGGTCTCCGCGAGTCTACTCCGTACGGAGTAGTTTGGAGCGACAAGTTACAACCTCATCCGCCATCGTCCTGGCCGCGGATCCCACCCGTTCATCTCCTGTCTGCGGCGTTCTTCGTGTTTCTGTTGCCCCTCTAAGGCTCGTCTCGTCCCTCCGAATTCGCACCGACGACACATCAGATGCACGGACATGAGGGGATGGGCAGAGAGGATGGAGTTAGGGCTTGACACACCACTTACTAAGACGGCGCGCTGTGGCCAACCTCTTATCCCTCCGGCGTCTAAGCAGCGCCAGTCGTCAAATCAGCATGTCGGCTTCCGGACTCGCCGATCCAAACATTCCCCCCAAACGCTGCGCACTGGACAAGATCCAGTTTGTTGTGTTCTTCTGACTGGAGCTGTTACTATGTAGAACATGTCAGAGCGCGCAGGTCAAGAGACGCTAAAGGCCATGCAACTAACGTTGAGCCAAATTCTGCTGAAACCCCGTTGGTTAGAGATCCGCTGATATTGGCTTTAGAATGATGGGATTTGAGAAAGCCTTTGGAATTCGACCACACCGCCCAGCTGGATGGAAACATACTAGGGCTGCCTTGTATGTACTCCGTAAAGCTCCCAGCCCTGTCTCAACATGCAGAAAAATGCTCAATCGAGGAGACTCAAAATCCGATCAAACCGCGAGAAGGCGACACAAGGGAGAATTCCCCAACTGGCATTGCTGGAGCCTCTCGCGTTATTCTTTTCGAAGCTATATTACCCTTTTTCTGTTCATGTTCTTTTATCTGATCAGGTCTTTCGCAGAGACCATCTGACCTCTAGCGTCACGACTTGCAAGGCATGTCCATATATCCTGTCGTAGAGCTTCTAGAAGCGCCTTATATCTGCGGGTCTGTTCCGATCTGCCATTTACACCATCTGAATGCGTCCGTTTGAAGCGCCGCTCTCTCTCTTTCTCTCTTACCTGTAGGATCATCGACAACAAACATCCAATTGGACTGTGCTCCTGCCAACGTTCGTCCCAGATACACCGTGCTCGTAGGCGCTCTGCGCTGGTACTGTACCAGTTTGGGGCAAGGCTGACACCACGGGTGCATTCGATGGGCTTCAACCCGTTCCAACCTAGATAGCAACATCTCCTGCCTGGAGCAGCCCTACACAGAACCCAGACACTAGTCCAGAAATCATGATAGACCGGAATCAGATTGTTTGATGTTCCACGTCCGCATGATCCACCCTGACGGATACTGTACTTTCGAGTATGACCTTGTTACTGTCAAGGGAACGTCCCATGAACTTGAGCTAGGCTCTGTTGATCCTGTGGAGACAAAATCACTGCTTCGCTGTTGCAAATAGGGTATTTAACCCGCATTCCTTCCGCTGCATGTCATAGAATTGAGTATGTACTCACATAGACCCATATTTATTATCCTCTCTCCTCGATCGCGCATTAACTACCTCCGTTCCCTTATCTAATCTAATCTAACAAGAGACAGCTAAAAAAGACCTGGGTATCTATCTGACTCAGCACACACAAAAGCCCTCTCTCATTACCTGCATGAGATTACGCAATTCCAACCGCCTCTATCAGTGGGGTTCCCTAAAGACGGACAAGGTGTTGGACGGTAACGTCATCAGATTGCGTATGTGGGATGTTCCCCAATGCTATCAAACCAAAAAAAGTTCAACGGGACTCGAAATCATGAGCGCGGAGAAAAAAAATCAATGGAATAAATAGATCTGCGGCAGTCCTGACTGAAATGGGAAACCAAAATACAGAGTTATTGAAATCATGACCAACACCTCCCCCCCCCCCTGGGTTTCGACCAGCTTGAGCCCAATCCAGTCCAGTCCATTCCACACCACTAGTACTGTGTAGTAACATGAAATCGGAACCTCTGCGAACTTCAACCCCAATTGATCCATATGAAACAGATCCAAACTTCTTACCTACTTACTTAAGCGACCTAAGCTTACGATGCAGTAATAGCATGAGGAAGTGTGGAGATTAGATACTTATCCGTGCACACAAGGAGAGGGAGAGGGGGGAGGAGGAGGAGGAGGAAAAGGAAGAGGAAAAAGCGGTCTGGAATGGGGTACAAGATCTCTATTCTAGCTCCCCTGTACTTGCAATTACTGATGGATGCTTTCCCTTCCCCATTCTAAACTCCATTTCTATTGGAAGGCGTCTGTGGTCATTGGTCATTGACATTCAAACTAGACTATAAAATAGCGTTTAAAACAGATATCTATATAGATAGGTCACTCACTTGTTCAAAAATCCACGAGCAGCTCACTCTTGCCTCGCTTGGATATCACCGCTTTAACAGGGTGAGCTGGGTGAGTCAGGTGGGCAGCTTACCCGCTCAAGGTGATTTGCTCACGCAACCTCACTTATTACCCACCCTATACTCAGCCATCTTCACTCAATGCCCAAGCTGGCTGTTTAGCAACTTCACCAATGATCCCTAATACATGGGAAAATAGACGAACAAGGGCAGCAGTGGGTCATCAATTGTTGCCCACAGACAATAGCAAAAAGGGAGTGCTGTGGCCCTGTTCCCTTGGTACTCCTTGTTCCCTCTTATCTCCTGGGTCTGTACAATCTATACTTTCTTTTATTTTTGTGTCTCCTTGCTTCCCTACTGTATTCATCTTATCCAGCTATATGTTGCTGCTATATTCTTGTATTTTTCTGCTGTACTCTTGCCTGATATCATCAGAATTGTCTTTCACTCATTTTTCGCAATGCCCAAGGGGAGAGGCAAGGCAAAGATTGATAAATGTGCTGTTGCCAAAGCAAATGGCTATATAAGGGGAGTAAATCACAAGAAAGATAGCATGCGAAATGAGTATAAGTACTTAGATGAGACCATTGAATTTCAAGATAGGTTTCGGCAAATTATCAGACTCCTTGTGTTGAGAATTTGCCTAGTACAAAGCCAGTTCTCCTGACAAAAAACGTCTTCTTCTGGTTAGTGCAAAGTCTAAGCCCGGTGAAATTGAGAATAGAGCTGTGGACATCTCTTTGCAGGAATTGAAAAGATGCATTGTATAAGATGATGGTGCAGACCAGCCCTGGTCAATGCAAAAATGAAAGATGGGGCATGAATAAGTTCAAGGGAAACTGAAGCAGCCAAGATGAATGATTCATCTGTTGGCTAGACTACAGAAGTTGTAAGAAAGCAGTCCCAAGGCCTACACAGACATAGAACAGCCATTGTATTGTCTGTAACCACACTCCATTAGGAGCTTCTCTCCATATGCAGCTACACTCTGTCAGCTTCTCACTGTTTGTAGCTACACTCCGCCCAGGAGCTCCTTTCTGTTTGTAACTACATTCCGCCAGGAGACTTTCTCTGTATGCAAAGCAGCCTGATTTTGGGTGACTGGTAAATGGTAAGCAAAAGAAAAAAAGGACATAAAGGCTTGATGACTGATGGTGATTCTATTACTCTGAGGCTTTGTAGCAAATCCAAGAGCAATTTCCAAGCGCCAGGGTCCTTCCCTGATACCAATTGCTGGAAAGACCAAGTACACAATGTTTTCAGCGAGGAATGAGCCAGAGCGCTAAATGCTCACATGGCTCATCATGTCAACTTTGAGCATATCTATTTCAGTACTAATTGCTGAAGTATGCCTATTGTGTATCATGCATCAGAGATCTTCTATGGCCATATCACAAGTGACGACTGGCATCCTGGACAGAACAGCTTGTCTTGTTTGCTGACAAAAACCATCTATTGGGTATGTGATACTTGGTGCTTTACTCAGTCAGACAACAAGCTCAGAACCTTATATACATCCTTGCCCAGCTTCATGTTGGGCAGCGATATCAGTTCAGAGAGGGCATCGAGTTTAGAACCGGATGACACAGAACGAACCTGATTTTGATGACGTGTCAATTAAGGGTAACCGGCACTGTCTGTCAAAGAGAAAGCAACAGTGACGATTTTGTAGACAGATTACCCAGATCCGAAGCGCCCAGATTAAGACTTAGCTCTATCAATGAAGGAAGCTTGGTGCAAAGGAGGAAAGGCAGGCATGCTATTGAATCATCCAATTCAAGCACCTTAAGGTGTGAAATGCTCGAGTGCAGGAGGTCATTTATCGCTGTCAATTCAACCGATGAGTATCAGATGCACATTTCTTCGATTTCTGTGCCCACGCAAGCAAATGTGGTAGGGAAGTCCCAATGGGCTGCGTAATCCACTTTGAATTTTTGCAGTGAGGGGCTTCTTCACGGCAGACTAGAGCATCATGTAGATAGCATAGTTCTCCTGCTAAAGTTCTCCTCCCAGATCTATCAACCTTACTCAACCATATAATGCTTTACTGTGTCTCGTTTTTGCCAGCCAATTCATAGTAAGTCTGAACTGGAGGATTCGTACTCCTTCAAGGGCGACTTATGAGCTGCTCCTTTCAAGTTATGTCTGAAGCAGAGACCTGATTTATTGTAAACTTTATCTCTACATATGCTCCCAGATTCTAAGACCAGCCGGGCATTATCTGCTTTTGAACATAAAGTCTGGTGTGAGCTCTAATTGACTCATCGCTTTCCTATCCAAGGAACCCACGACGTACATGCTCCTGTATCTATTCCAATTCTGACTTTTGCTGAGCTACTATATGGGTTGCTACATTTAGTGGCTGCAGAGGCTTGATTACTTACGACTTCTCTCTGATCAGTCTGTATTCGCAAATTTGAACGATCCCTGCCCTAGCAATCATCATTACTATCCCATATCATTCTTCTGACTATAAATCTATCCTTCCATACTTGCCTCCATCTAATCCTCTATCATACAAACTCTGCAATTTCTTGTCTTCTTGACTACTATAACATTGCCAGATCAGGCCTTATATTAGATGGTCTAGAAAGCCACATCCAAAACATCACCTTCTTCTCATATCCGTCCTCAAGATGAATTTCTTTTCGATTTTTTCAGCTTGGATCTTTGATACCAATAGGTATATACCTCCGCACAGCACTCTCATACTCACCGTTTCGAAGGTTCTCACAACTGACTCCACTCCTGCTGTGGTAAAGCTGAAATGCCGTCTGTTTATCGCTGCTGTCCTACATTATAGCGGACAGTATGAAGCTTCCAGGCAGCATCTGAATACGGTATCTCAAATGGCTCAACACTGTCCTCTTTAAGGTATCGACCCCATGCGCTCTAGTCATTTAAAGCATTTTACCACCGCTGTTAGCCTTTCTATATGCTACTAGGAACCTGTCAATCGCAAAATGGCCATTATGAGATGCAATCTTAGCATCTCCTTTACGCTTGATCTCTAGGTCTTCCGTGTCAGGATAAAAATTCAGTAGGAAATGCAATGTGTCAAACCGCCCATTCTCAGCAGCTCCTTCAATAGCAGTTCAACCATTTTCAATAGCTGGAGCTCCATTGATATCTGCTCCAGCACCAAGTAGCATCATCACAATCCAAATGTTTCCATTCGTTGCCGCTCCTTTAAGAGCCGTAACTCCACCAGAATGAGCAGCGGCGGCATTGACATCAGCACCATGCTGGAGAAAATATTGAGTTAGCTTTATATTCCCCAACATCGCTGCCTCTTGAAGGGCCGTTCTACCGCGGTGTGGACTCGGTGGAGCAGTCACATCAGCGCCTTTTTGCATCAGTAATTCTGCTATTTCAAAGCTGTTGATTGACACTGCAGTCTGCAGTCTGCAGTGCTGTTTGGCCTCCATTCCAGTATCCGGGTGCATTAACATCCGCTCCGTAGTCTAGTAATAATTGTATAAGCTCCACATGACCTCTGTGGGCAGCTTCCTGAAGCGGCGTCCGATATGTGCTGGCAGAAGGATCGAGATTTGGATAAGCACCTTTCCTGAGCAGCATAGTTGTCATCTCAACATCAGCGTTCTCCACTGCCGCGTGAAGAGCTGCATGTCTTTTGTGTTCGGTGGAAGGATTGATAAGTGCGCCCGCACCAAGGAGAATCTCAAGTATTTCAAGTCTGTTGTCCTTATTCTCAATTGCCGATTGCAGAGCTGTTTCGCCACCACTAGAACTTGGAGGAGCTTAACATCAGCCCCTGCCTCCAGCAGGAGTGTCAGTAGCTTGGTGTTCCTATGCTCGAGCAGCTTGAAGCGCTGTTCGTCCAAAATAAACTCCTGCGACAGCATTGATATTTGCTCCTCTTTGTAAAAGAATGAGAAACAATCTCTCATTTTGAACCAATACCGCTATTTGTAGCGCGGTATATCCATGATTTCCTTTCGGTCTTGCATCGATATGTGCGCCGGCACTGAGAAACATTCAAGTCATAGTGATATTCTTTTCCCCCAATACCGCAGCTTGTAATAGAGGGAACACAGTAATTTCCTCCCATGTCTCTTTCTTTTTCATTTTTTTCAACAACTCTGACTCAGAGTACTTTGCCAGGCGTGGGTTTACAGCCGCTCCTTCCTCTAGTAGGATTTGAACGCTTTCCCAATTCTCGTATTCTGCCGCTATGAGGATGGGTGGCCTAAAAGACAAGCAACTGGTAATGCCGGCGCAATCGTGCAGGGAATCGTCAGATCCCCAATCATCAGATTCAGAGTCATCGAACTCGGACTTATCAGAGTCATATTTGCAACCCAACATAGCATCGACATCCGCACCCGCATCAATCAACGATTCTGCCAGTTCTGCTTCTGGTTTTCTGCATGCCACTTGCAAGGCTGTGCCTCCTTTGGAAGTTGTAAAACAATTTTGATCGGCCTTTGCTCCTAGCAGAAGTCCTACTAGATCAGCCTGAGCGCTGTTGACCGCACATTGCAGAGGTGTAAATGTTGCTGGATCTTGTTGAGGGTTCACATCAGCACTGTATCAAGCAGAGTTCGTACCAAGTCCAGAGATCGGTAGTGATACAACGCGCTGTGTAAGGGTAGTCTGCCTCCCACTGCTGCAATCTCCTCTGCCTTTCAGCAGCATCTGAACTAAGCCGACATTTCCGACCTCGACAGCTGTCTGAAGAGCGGTTCTCCGAGTGGCCAAGCCACTTGGAGCATCTATGTCCACGCCCGCACCAATGATAATCTTTGTCGTCTCAACATCCTCTATCATTGCTGCGGTTGCCAACAGATTAGAAGTGAAGATTTCGACTGTGGTTATTTTTGACTTGAACATGTCCTGAAGCATAAAGCGAAAACCATTTGTAACCCAACAAAGGAGTCTGGTTGTTGCGGATCCTGACATCATATTATTCGATGACAGATATACACAGAAGCGAAAGAAATGTAACAAGGCCTCTGAATGAGAAGATCTGAATATCTTTCGGGCACTGTGTGACAGGTCTCCACTGTTCTGGCCTATCATGATCGGCTCCATGTATGACGTGAGGTCATTGACACTATCACCAGCGGACCTAAGGTGAGTTCTGCTCCATAGTACTTTCTGGGAGAAGTGACTGTGGATATTCAAATGTAAAGAGATTGAAATTAAGGGAATCATAACCAAGGCGTCGATTGGAGACTTGAATGCAAAGTTCTCCACAGATGTACATGCCTCAGGCGCTGAAGGCTGTCCAAAAAGAACTGTTTTGTGTATCAGTTTCACCGCCGAATTTCAATAATCATTCTACGCGACATACATTGGCTGTCCAGACCTGTTCAGGTTGAAAGCAAGGATTATTTCGAATCTCTTCAGTAAGTTCAATATCCATCGCCGCTGTAGGTGTGCGGACAACGACCCCTTCCAGAGTTTTAGGCTCTGGGTGACACGCGGGTCAGTGAGGAAATACCTTTTTGGGTTTATCGAACTGTATAACCATACCTGTATCACAGAAGTATTGAGAGGTTGTTGATACATGGCAAGATACCTCCTGCCTGATCTTTTGCTTCAGAACCAATGTCCTGTGGATATAGACCTCGCTTTCTTTTCCCTCCAACTCTCGGTTCTCCAAAGGCGTTTCTCCAAACGTCCAGAGATAAATTTCCAGGTGTCATCAGTTGCATTCTTTTTAAAATTCCATTTTTTTAAAAAATTTTCGAACGTACTGATTTTTTGTCAGCCGAATATTACCACTATAACCTAGCAGTATGCCAAGAAGCCTATCAACCTAATCAGCACACGCCGATGCGGACCCTTCAAAGGCCTTGATATATCATATTTTTCGGGCTCGTTTAATATGGTCATATTCGGAAGGTCCTAAGCCCCTAAACCCCTAATTCCATGGGATAAATAGTCAGTTAATTAGGTAGATTCGAATAATCAGAGCTTTCATCTTCATACCTTCGGATTACTAGGTTCACGCAGTCCGACATCTTTCCTACAATGACAGTCAGGATTTTGCAGCACACAACAGAGAGAGCATGGTTCAATATCAGGACTAACCCCTTGCAAAAGTTATACTTCTTGGACATCAAAGCTTTAATCTTTTTTTCCAGAGTCTTGCGATCCTCCGGATACAAGGACTTGAGCTCCTCGCGGTGGCTCTCCCATTGTGCATCATTTGCACTCTTCTTCCCTGTCATGACCGACGAAGAGACTTCCACTGATTTTAAGATCCAATATTTGCAAGTGACCAACCAGAATTGTAAGTTGTTTGAAAGGCAATTTCTTCTCCATAATTTAGATATCTATCTACCCGAAGGTTTCGAACCACGAATGACCGATTTTTTAGTCCAAAAAAGAAAAATGGGGCAAAGAAATTTGTTGATTCCGTGCTTCTATCTCATTAGACAAGACAAAAACGATGGTCTTGACTATCTGGCAAGCTCTCAGTCTTGGGCGTTGTAAAACAGTAAGAATTCCACCGTTGATTATCCACAATTAGTGCAGTTGATAGGGCGTCACCATTGGTCCTCATACGGCAGCTATGCTTGGAAAAAAGCAAAAATGTTTTTTTTTTGCGGCTATTGGTTCAGACCAGAGTTACTGTTCGCCTAAGATTTGGAAATTTCGTGGCATCGTCTGAGTACCACACAAGGTCAGAATTGCGCGATTTCCCCTGCTAGTTTTGTTGGTACTTCCTGCTCGGACCCTTTTCTGAGCTTAAAAAAAAGTCGCATACTGGTACTCAGCCACTTGACTAGTGACTTACTTACGTTGCCTAATGGCGGTTACTTCGTCAGAAAGTTCCTCTGAGATAGGTTAAAGGGTAACTAATATCTAAAGAAACACACAAAGGCTTTAAACGGTGAAGTCTGAGAATCAGCTCGCCTAACTACGTGTCAAAGTGTACTATCCTAGACACGCTATCAGTATCTTCCGGACAAAAATCCAGCGAGATTGGTCTATACTTATAGACTCTTCCAATCAGCCTAAGTCGCAGCTCCCCTGCTCATAGTGATGTAGAGGATTTCAAAGTAGCCAAATAGAGAAGCTTTACAATTTGTAGATGCAGCTTTGACTTCAAAGCTCAACTCTCATCTTCTCCCCAGCCCTCATAACTAAAAAGGCGGAAACAAAGCTTGTTCGTATTAAGTACATAGGTTATAGACATAATGACAATAAGATCATCTTTACTGGTTAATTCAAAACATAGAAATTCTAATTTATGTTCTATAGAACTTCTTGTCAACCATAGATTACCGCTAATGAGCGTGGCAGGCTGAAATGCTGATTAGCCTGCAACATTAATGGATTGAATTCAGCGCTGGTCGACTGCAAGGATATTGCTAAAAAGCGCCGCATTTGATAGATCATATTTCAGTTATTTTATTCAGCAATCAGCCGAAACAAATTGCCATTATTTATAGGTCTCGATACCAGATAAATTGAATAGGGTAGGAGTTGTTGGAATTGAACCGGTCTGTGCACCACTTAATAAAACATACATTTTGTATTGCTGCATGATCTTTCTTCCAAGTGATTAATTGATGATCATAAGAAGCCGTGCCTAAAGGCAGAATATTTCCCCTATAGCATTTCAGTTGCAGCACAAGGCCCTTTGATTGGGCCAGTCCAAAGTCTGGTATTAGCAAAGACACAGCCCCGTTGCATGTAATTTGTCGATTCCAAAATTTGAAACAGCTCCGTCATGATATCTCGGTCTCAACCTCTGTTAGAGTGCCACAATCTGACTGCCAATCAGTTAAGTGTCACTTTTCGGACACCCCAGAGTTCAGTAATTACCTATTAAATCCTGAATAACCATGTGGCAGCGAGGATATAGCTCTAGAGCCTGTTCTTTTGATATATGGACAGACTGTGCTGATGTTTTCTTCATTTTCCATAATTTTCTTTGTCGACACTGGACTCATAGAAAGATGTTGCGCAGAAGTAATACCTCTCGGCCCTTCAAGAAATTCATTTCTCATTTTCTGTAACTGTGACAAAGGATGCCCTGGTCTGCAGATTGCAATTGTTACCTTAATTGTCACTTGTCCTCCATCTCTGCTTTTGATTTGGAAATGCATCAAATGGAAAACAGGTAATCTTCGGACATCCGTGAGAACTCCCTGTAACTCAAGCCACAAGATCATACATAAGTTGACTCCATTGCTTAGATCAAATGCAAAAAAATGCAGAACTACTTGCCTCACATTTTACTTTTGCTGATGTCGAATAGAAACAATAGCGAATACGCTGAGCCGTTCCTAGAGGCGGGATGATTGGTCACGATGCAGATTGTGGGTGTTTTTCACGTACATCCTGATTGACAACAGTTGAACCCGATAATAGGGAACTAACAAGAGGAATAGTGTATGGTGCAGAGATCCATGTCGACCGAAGGATAATCTTAGAAATCCAAGTATCATGTCGGTCACCATCTTTAGAAGAGTTATGTCCAGTAACGTCTACGGTCTCTGATTGAAGGACAGCAAAAGAAGAGTATCTATTTTACATTTACGTGAACAAATATTCCAAGCATGTGTAACAGGCTAAGCCGAAACGAATCTAATAACTAGATACAGAACAAAGAGGAGTCGCTGAGAGGGAAAAGGGAAGATCTTGAGGTCATGTGACGTAGGCAAAATGAAGAGGCAGAAAACGACACCGTCGCTTAATAGGTCACTCGGGAATAGCCCGCAACAGCATGTACAGAATTTCTTAGCTTGTGCAGCTGATATTCTAGTCGCGCAAGGAAGCTTTAAGAATCGTAGATTACATATGTGGCACTGATGCCACATAGTGATTTGTACGAATTGTCATGAAGCTTGGTAGCCGTATATGCTTTAAAGCAAGAGGAAGAGCTCCTACAGCCATATACAACTATAATAAATAGTTATAGCTTAGCATCTACTAAAGATTCATTATCCGGTTGCTTTATCTAGAATTGTCTGACAGCCCTATAACTGTATTAGAAATTGTAACGACAGGCCTAGATAACTAGACCAAATAGGGCCGTTGGGTTTATCTTGAGGACAAGAAACAAGGGGGTGAGCAATAGAATAGTAAGAATAAGCCTGTGTTACTAGCAATGTCTATATGACAGGTTGCTATGTGAGTCGACCACGAGGGTCGGATTCTGTCTGCAAGGAACGTCATTATATACATGCCAGTCTGCCTGGATCGATGAGTTCGTTTGGATCATTCTGGGTGTTTGGATCATAAGGCTTCGTTGGATCATAAGGCTTCGTTGGATCATAAGGCTTCGTTGGATCAGGATGGGGGGGTTTTGATCCATTGTCACGTGCTCCCTGCATGACATACCCCTCCTTTATGCCAACTCCGGCTATAACAGAAATGTATCTATAGGCTAGGAGGTTAAACTCAGAGTTTACAGCTTGGCTTGGCTATACATTCTACAATAAACAGCTGTCTCCCTGGATTATATTACCTCTTTATCTACCATATAATTATAGTTAAGGAGCTCCGTGTGTTTTCCTAGTCTATAGGCTTTATGGACCTCTCCTGCCTAATTAATTTACTTCCTAGGCTATTCTCACAGTCTGTAATAAAAGGGTTGGGGATTTTAACTACTAAATTAGTACCTGTCTTAGGTTCCTTTGAAACAAATAACAATAGTTCCGTGGGACTCGCAGTGGAACTAGGACATCAATGAGAATCGGGAAATAAGCAATTTGTTGGACCAGTCAAGAACCTCGACTGAAGAAAAATCATCTGCGAAAACAGCTCGCCAAAGCTTGGTACCAGGGACATCTATCCTTGAATTAGCGGCGGAAGCCCAGCAGGCGGTAAACTTACTGTATGGGTGAGGATGTGAGGTGCGACAGTCAATGATGAGCCAATCCTTGAGCAAGCCATTCCGGATCCAAGGCGCATAACTTCCGTTGACTGTAAATCTCTGACAGTGCTCTCCTAGCCGGCTACCCTCACGTAACAATTCTATTCCCCATCCAACGTCCGCGAGCCTGAAGTCGATTCTACCATTCCCGTCTGCCGCCCATTCACTAGACACATTCGTCGAGAATCCGAGAACTGCATGTAATGCACGGTAGAACTCATCCTGGTACGCTGCCTCTACTGGCCGAATAACGGCCCCAGTACCGACCCGGGTTGTAGACGATAGGTTTCTCAACGAAAACTTTCTCAATACCGCTTCGGCTAAAGCCTCGACATTGGGGTATTGCTCAATGGGAAACGGGACAGTAGAGTTGGTAAGGTAGTGCTCGACGTATCTATTCAGGTCAGCGGAGTCTAAATGTTGTGAGATCAATGGTGCCTACTTCGCATGTAGACGGGTTGGAAACACGCAGACAATCTCCATAGCATCGAAATCTAGGGGTTCCGAATGAAGCCAACCCTGCTCGTAGCACGTTCGAATACCTTCGTTTTCCAAGTCTCGAGGTATGTGGCCATTGGCAAGGACTTCTCGGAGAACATCGGCTGCTTTGTGAGTGAGTGTGCGGCGGTTGACGAAGGACCGTTGTACTGGCGTCTGAGCGAGGAATCTGAAAGCTTCATCTTCATTGTCTAGAGTCGCGATAACGTGTTCTTTCTTGATCATTTCAATCTTTCTGTGTTTGAGATCTGAACGATAGACCTACAGCAAATGTCAACAATTATTGGGCTACCAGAGAGACAGACTCCATTCTAGAACTTACTTTCTGTAGCATTTTGAGAATTCCATCAACTGCTCCTGGTTGGCCATTTGTTAGGCTAAATATGTAGTCACAGGCGTTGTGGTGCAGTCGCAGAGGACACCGCAGGTCATTGCAGATGCGATTTATGACGTCATCAAATTCCTCGCGGTTATAGAAGAGCGCTATCTGTGGTGAGTCCTTGATTTTTGATGGAGTGATCGATATTCGCTGCTGTACGCCCAGATAGGCCAGTGGACTACCCACAGCGTAGTCAGCCGGTCCCCCGGTGGGACTGCCATATGAGGTGAAGATGCAAATTCTCGGTCCGAATCGGCGACCACTCTGAGACTTGATGAGCCCGAACCAAAGGCCAGAATCATGATACGACATCTGCCCCTCATCAAGAATGAAGACAATATCGGCGTCTCTGAGAGTATCTGAAGTGACAAACTCGTAGCCTGCGTCCTGAGCACGGCGAACAAGAATATCACTGTACACATGATCATGGCATTGTGACCAATCAGCAAACATGATGACTGGTGTATTCTGCTGACGATAATGGTCGTAGAGGAGATAGGCGAGCGTAGTTTTCCCCGAAGCTGGTGTTCCTCTGACGTGGGCTACTCTCTCCTCGTTGAGTATCCTCGCAAGCTCTTGGACGGTGTCATTTCGCGGGCATCTGAATGGATCCGCTACGATCCTTAAAGTCAACGATGAAGATGGGACGATACCAAAGAGACAGAGAAACAGCCATACCCGTAACGGACACGGGAGGGAGGTTACTTGGATGATTGGCTTTTGCTGGTCGACCACATGCATGGCAGCTGTCCGAAGAGCTGCTGAGGCTGCTGTCTTGCGCCGTAGATCCTTGACCGATGAGTTTTCTCAAGAACTCCATCACGAATCGGATATTTCGGAGTTGGTCGGACAGTAATCATTTTCAGGGAAGGCGGTTTATTTTGCTTTCAGGGAAGGCAAGAGGATGGGGAAGCTGGAGGAAAGAAGGTTGTACAGTACACTGGTAGAGCAGCTATGGAAGGTAAGCTCATGGATCCGTTGGTTATCTTCCTGTTTTGGTTTCGCACTATCTGACTCCACCCGTGCCCAATGGTCTAACCCCTTCAGGTTTAGTTACCCTACTTGCTTTCGCAAAATCGAGTGCACGCCTTCCCGCCACGGTCTTGGATTATGTGACAAGCATGTGACGGCTGCACCATGGACTAGTCCACTGAAGAAGCCCTCCAGCATCATAGAGTCGAGCATCGCAAGTTTTCTTTGCGCGCAGTAACGTGGTTTGGGGGCCTCAGAAGATAACATATAAACAATCACCTCAAAATTACCTATCTGGAGTGTTTAACAGTAAATCCGCATTCATCTAAACAAAGCTAGTTCGCCGGGCAACGCTATAGACTGATAACAGTCTTAAGATTGATTCAGATGGACTGAAGATGGCCCCAGTCTTATAGAGGCTTACTCACCAAAACTGTAGCAAGCCAGTGTTAATGCTTCCATTCCAATGTTGATACATAGTTATTCCAGCTTGTCACCGCATGGCTGATAGACACGGCAGTCTGCTGCCAATAGTATTAATATTCCTGCCAGCCACATCATCAACAAGTTCTATTGCTTGTTTGTTTGCCACTCCTTTCTGCTGCATTATTTAAGCTAAACCCATCTACGACATTACCCCTTCCATCATATATCGGACTCATACTGGGAATGGTAAAGCTAGACACCTGAGTGCAGGCATCTTGGAAGAGGAAATGATGTGTGCTGGAGCATTCTGGGATGTCTTATCTCCCAGCTTTCAAAGCTTTGATTCCAAATTTTTCCTGATTGAGAAACTTTCAAAGGAGAGGGAATTATCTCCTCTGCTAGATCTCAATCTGCACTTCCTTGGAGTTCCTGCTGGTCTAAGTTGCGAACGAGCATTAAACCAAGATCCATTAAATACTGAAAAAAAATTGCTAGCTTCATCAAGGCCCTCAAAGGTAGTGGGGTCCTCTCTGCAATCACATTTCTCACATACTTGTATGTGTGGAACAAGTTGGGAGCGAAATGTATAATCCTCGGTGCGAAATCTCCAGGTAATCGATGATGACAGTATGGTTATCCAACAATGTGCAATAAATTAAGAACAACCGAGCGAGTTACTGACCGTGATCTCTGCAGAGATGAGGCCTGCTTCCTCAATGACCTCAAGCGAAAAGGCTGGACATGTTGCCAGTGTAGCGAAGGCGGCAACAGAATGGATGGATTCATAGGACCCTCCAGCGGAGGCATGTCTTGTCCACATGTTGTTTGCACTCGGTGTCAACACTCCTTAAAGGTACCTTCATCTATCAATCACAATCTTCGGGCTGAAAGGGGTCCAAAGCTGACCCATAGTTTTGGGCGAAAGCTACACACACGTCGACGGTAACTGCGAAATTACCAACCCTAGCTAAGTTTGGTATGTGGTCATGGACATCTGATCGATACTTTGATGGCGATTGAAGAGAGTGAATCGAATCTGTGAATGTATACAAATGCCGTCATATAGCACTACGTAACCACTGAAAGGATAATAACCGCCTCTTAAAACAGCAATACAAAAAGCATCCTAAGCCAACTCCCGGCCTTTATTGACTACCAATAAACATCGAAGGATCACAGGCGAACTGGGGACTGTGAAACTAGTCTGCTGCAGATGCAATCGAGGGTAAGTCGGCACCAGACTAATCACCCAAGTCGCGCGACGATCACCCCCCCCCCCATCACCCTCGATCGCGCGAGCTCAGGGCGGCGCTGCTCACCTACTCAAACGAGAAGGGCAGTCGACCGGGTGCCCGTAGATTTTTGCTCGGTAGGTATGTATACGCGGCCCAGAGAGGCGCAGCGTCGGCCACCGCTGAGTAAAAACTTTTTGTTATTTTTATTTTCCTCTTTTTTTTCCCCGAACAATTGAGAAACTTCCTTTTTTTATCGGATTTTGTATCTAGAACAATGATAATACTGCTATTATTAATAATAATAAAGACTTGTTGCTTTGTTTCGTGTTGTGGAAATTATAGTACATGTTCGTGAGAGATGGATGATGTTTTCACCTTGAACAGATTACAGGACATCAACGGCCTTCTCGTCCCACTGTTCTGAAGGAATGGTAATAACAACATTCATTGTTCCCGTCCACCCAGGAAGAAAGAAAGGAAGAAGAAAGAAAGAAAAAGACTCTCTCTCTATATACATATACACAACTGGAAGAACCCAAGGCCCCGCACCGTCCCGCTTCTCGTTCACAGTTCAAGTTCATTGGAGTTGTCCCATCTCCACCTGGTTCCTGAAATCCAAGTTATCAGTTCCATTATTCAAGCCGGCAACCCGCTCTGCTGCTGCTGCTGCTGCTGCTGCTGCTGTTAAATGTTATTATTGTTACATCCCAGATACCAGCATAGAAGCTGGTCGGTAGGTTGGTATTGTTGTCTTCACAGCGACTTCCTGTATATTGCTTTGCGGAAAGCTATAGGGAGGTGGTTTTCGCGAATCATCACATCACGACGCGGGATATCCAGTCCCGGATCAAAATCGATTGATGGATGTTGATAATCATTTTTGCTTTAAAAAAGGTCCCGCAACAGGGAATCGTATCATCATCTCAAATTCGTCGACGACCTGACCACCCGTCGCGCGACCGCCGACCACAGCGACTCGTTGCCGAACCGAGGCTTGTTCCGGGCCGTGAACCGCAGGCTCTCGTAGGGCGGCGGTAAATCGTTGGGGTCAAAGTGCTCCTCTGTATATGGAATTTGGAGTGCTGGAATCGAGGCCTGCGAAACTGGCGAACCACTTGAATACTCCTCCTGATCTCGTACATACGATGAGAACGGCGAGGATGGTGGTGCATGCCGCGGGCGCGGGTTCGGCGGTATGGCGGACGCATCCGTCAACATCCATACTTTTTGGTCTTCCAGCCAGACGAGTCGGTCGTTGGATGTCATCCTTTGAGCCCCGCCTCCTTGCGCCTGCGCCTGATAACTAGGTGAGGTAAGAGAAGGAGAAGAAGCCTCCGTCAGATTCGAGTAGTTCCGTGAATGGGACGGTCTGCTGGTGCCATGCTCGTGGGGAGAAGTCGGCGTTCCAGCGCTGCGGGGACGGCAAGGTTCGAGCTCTTCGCTGCTATTATTATTGCGTCCTTGCCAGGGACTCCTTTTTATTATTTTCCCGGGAGAACGCCGTAATCCTGGGCCTTCACCATTATGATATCTGCTGCGTGGAGACGGAGACAGAACCTCCGTCGAAGCGGGCCGTGACAGTTCAGTGCGAGAAGGAGAAGGTGATTCGACAGAGCGGTCGTTCCCTGTCGATATACTGATGCAAGGACGTGGCACGTTCTTCGAGTATTGGGGAATGGAGAACCTGGTATCGTTCACCGGAGGGCCTTCAAACGACGAGAGATCCATGATGACTGAACAGCAGCAGGATACAGTCTGGATCATCATAAATCTAGTAGATAGACAGGGAGAGATGAGACACCTGAGAGGGGTCCTCCGTGCAAAGGTTGCACACCACTGGGGAGTATGAGTATGAGGTAGTACTTGGCGAGGAAGAGAGCTAATAGTAGTACTCAGGTATGTTGCTCGGCCAAGAGACAAAGTTAGGGCATGTATGTAGATACGAAGAAGAAAAGAAACATTGAAGAAGCACAAGGAAGAGAGAGAGCTTAAAAGCTAAAAGTCCTCCTTGCATGAACGGTCATCGTCGAAGTTTGCCTCCCGGATTCAAACAAACAACCGCGGTGGCAGCCTTACGCCTCCGTCAGACATAATAATGGCAGAGGCGGTGCGGTGCGGCACAGACAAGGACAGGATAACAAAAGATGCGCCGGCGATGGCACCCTTCGCCTGCCGCCAACAAACAAATAAATTCACCGAATCCGGATCGGATCGAACCGCAATGGAGAAAAAAGCCATGCTACGCGCCATAATCAACTTGGTGGCATAGACAGATATATGATTGTTCTCGTCTTCCGCAGGATTGGGACCCGCGCGATCCGGAGTCGAGTCCGTCAAAGGCGGATTCTTGTCAAATTGGATGGCGCATGCCACCACGCACTACTACCTCGAGGGACAACGGGTACCCGCGCCGCCGGCGCCCCTCTGGCGCAGATGGCCACATGGACAAACCTCGCAGGCTGTGGGAGAAACAAGCCAAATAGGCGGCCAGTGCCAGGATCGAGCGTCTAATCCATCAGAGGTGACCTTCACATTTTTCCGAGGTTCAGGCTAGATGAGCCCGCTGGGCTGGCTGGCTGCACATATATGTGCATACGGAGTACATTGCTTTGCTGTGCAGACAGCCGCAGGCGTCGAGGCTCAAAAAGCACCTCTCCAAACTGGCTGTGCGGCAGTCGGGAGGTGAACAAACAACTGAAGCTGGTTCAAGGGGCGATGCGTCGGGCGGCGAGCTGCGAGCTACCCTTACTTACCTAGCCGTGGCTGTCTGCACTCTGCAGACCGTGCAGACTGTGAAGGATTGCGATACCTTTTATCATTTGATCTCGCGTCTCCAAGACGCGGAGGCGATATAGATAGATAAAAGGTCATGTTAGTTCGAATCAAAGAACATGTCATGCACCAAACAACCCAGGACAATGTTGGCTAATCTAATTTTGCAACACAGCTGTCATTCATCCGCGTTTCAAAGATCCATCGTTCCATCTGGCCTCTTTTTGCCCCCGAATCCAATCCATCAGGATTCACGAGTCTCATCAGGACAGTTCCATGGATTGCATGCGAAGTATCCCAATCAGGTATACGGAGAACATCGTGATCGGCGGTGGAGAACGATATATTTCTATTTCGGGGATGCCAAGACCCCGACCCGAGGTTCGTCCACGGGTCGGGTCCTCTCCAAGATATCTTCTCCATGCGGGATCATCCCATCACATGCCATCAGTAATCCGTCTGCTTTTTATTCTATGATTATGCAGTGTTTTTTATTGACCAAACTCTGCGTTGCCAGATATTATTACTGTGCACCGAACAAAATTCCTAACCTTGCAACCTCCAAGTTTGTTTGTTTGCTGCCCGATCCCCAAGGCGGTCGTACAGTACTGTCTACGTATGTACCTACATAAAGCCCGTCCAACTTCGTTGGGGCGGTGTTCTCTCTCTCCATGGGGCTGTGCCATTGCCTGGATGTGGTGCTCACGATCGACCCTACTGTACTACCGTACGGTTACGGTTACGGTAGGGCAGGCGGTGCCTCCCTCCAGACAGACGTGGCAATAATAATGATAATAATAATAGCTCCTGCACGATGGACGGACGGATGATTTTTCTGCACGCGACATCCGATAGTGATTCTTTTACATAAAAGTGCTCTCAACTGTTGTTGGCTGACATAAACACATATAAGCATATAACATAACTAGAGATACTCCCGCATTATTTCCCTCTTTCTCTTCCTCTTTTAGAAGCTTCTATATATATATATATTTATATATACACATAAAATGCGAACGCCAACGATGTGTTCATTATGACCTTCACTAAGCACCAAAACCATCTTTCTCCACCTGTCATCGAACAGCGTAGCATCTAGTCGACAGCAAGTTGCAACCAAGGTCGGAAAATAACCATCGCATGTACGCCGAAAATTGTAATTATTGATTAACTATCCGGGTCATAATATACATTTTTCGTATATCTAGAAAAAAAATGAGACGATGACCAAGATCGACAAAGATCAGTTGGTTAGGGCTTTCTCAATCATACCTACCTTCATTAATGTCCACAGTATATATAAATAGAAAATATACGTACCAAACCTAACCGGACCTCTCTTCTACTCTCGCCAACTCTTCCGAACTTTGTTGTTGTTGTTGTTGTTGCTGCTGCTGCTGCTGTTGCATATTATTATTATTAACACCATCCTTCGCATTCCCAGCAGCGACGCCCGCTGAACTCTGTTCCTTCTTCCTTCTCTTCTGCTTGGTAGTAGCAGCAGTACTGCCAGCAGCAGCTCTCGTCGTCGCTTTCCGCACCACCCCCTCCCGCCGATGATACCCCCGCTTGGTGAGCGCCCGCGACAGACACTCCTCGCTGACGCCGAGCCCCAGCGCCTCGATGACCTTCCGGTACGGCAGGCGCCGGTTCTCCTGCGACGCGGCGAGGAACGCCACGACCTTCTCCAGCTGCGCCTCGTCCAGCTTGCTGCGCCGGCCCGACGGCTTCTTGGGCGTGTCGCACTTGCTCTGGCACGTGTACTGCACCTTGCGCACGGTCACGCCCAGGTGCCGCGAGATCTGCTCGTACGAGTAGCCCAGGGAGCGCATGAGGAGGATGTCGCGGCGCTGGTCGCGCGTCGTCCACTGCCATGTGGTTCTGGGGGCGGTGGTAGTGGTGCTACTCGTTGCTGGCGCATTTGTTGCTGTTGTTGCTGTTACGGTAGTATTTGTATCTGTAGTAGGAGGGACTGCTTCGGACGGAATCGGGTTTGGTGATACTGGTCCCGGTCCCTGTGTGGGGTTCGAGGTCGAAGGAGGATTGTTCGACGGGATGGTGGTGATACTCGAAGGGTTCGGCTCGGAGGGAGTAGTGGTGGAAGAGCTCGGCGCGGAGTGGTCTTTCAGCGCAGAGGCGCCGTCTGAGACCGTCGGCTCGGGGACGTTCGAATCGGGTAGTGACTCCGTCTGGGGATCCATATTGGACGGATCTCTTGAATGCCTCGAGCTCGAGGAGTCAGGCAGGCAGGTACCGTCAGCAGCGTCAAGTAGTACCTACTACTAGGTAGGTACAGTACTTAACAAAAGCATGGAGTAGTACCCCATAGCTGGTAGCGGTGAGTCGGCGGAGGCGGGAGAGCCTACTGTAGGCGGTGAGGGCGCCCGCGCAGTCCGAGGCCTGTCAGGGACCGCAGCACACAGCTAACGGAGTACAAGTTGCTTTTTTTCGTAGATACCGTCAAGTACGACGAGAAGGAGATACTTCAATCGTCGAAAGCAAGTAACCCTTCGGCTTTATCTTGCTGAGATCCGGCAGGCAAGGCGATATTATATTATCCTTGACGCAGCAGCTGTGATTGACACCTGACATGGCTGATCCTGGTAACCTAGAGAAAACGATAAGATCATATCCATTCATGACCAAACCGGTCTGCTGTACTCGGTACCAAAATTCACAGGCATCAGGATATCTTCTGTCAAGCCCCTAGGAAGTATATAAGTACCAGGTGTCTAGTTTGCGGTGCTGCGGACTGCTACTATCAAAAGGTGGTGGGATGACAAGAAATAAGGGAACTGGAGAGGGAGACAATTGTTCCGACAACCTGGAGATACAGCCATCTTCTGCGTTCTAGAAGGCTCTCCGATGCGAGGGGCATGAGATGATCGCTCCATACGGGAATAGGACAGGTGCCTCTGTGTACGTGATAAAGACCCAAAGCGATGAACTCCGCCCACATGACGTGATAACGAGGGACGGATGCTGCAAAACCAGAATACGCTACAATACTGCAGACTTCCGATTGGAGACTGGAAAACTTCAGAATACATTCATCCAATAACCTACCATCCGGTCATAAGACGTAGTGTTCAGGGACAAGGCAATACGCAAAATGGTCCGAGAACCAATGAATTTGTACACGAAGGATAAACAAAAAAGGACTCCCTCAAGGTCCTAATCCTACACAGATCTTGCGCGTTCGTCCCTTGAGTCGCCCATTTCAAAGCCTCTTCGGAAACCAGAGAGCCTGAAATAGAATGCATTAAACTCTTTCCAAGAGTCACCGCTAAATAACAAACCCCTTCACCCTACTCATCCCCCCACACTTCCACCACTCTTCCGACAAACACCGGATATCCCAAAAGACCAGTCCGAGAGCCGTCTGCCGAAAGCGAACCTTAGATACACGAGCCCGGGGTATCATTCTCAGAAACATTGAATTTACGCGAGGAAGACGGCGGCGGCGGCGGCAGCACCGGCAAGGGCGAGAGAGTTGGTCACGGAGCTGGCAGCACCAGTGAAGACTGGGGGAGCAGTGCTGGAGGGACATTAGCCAGAGATTCAAGATGGTGTTGGGGAAGATGACACTTACGTGGAGCTCTTAGGAGGGTATGGGACACCAGTGCCGGAGGCAACGGGGGCGACACCGGTAGAGCCAGCTGCGCCAGGAACGACAGCACCGCCGGTAGGACCAGCGCTCGGGGCGAGGGTCACGGTCGAGTAGGTCACTGTCGGCACGCAGGTGGTCAGGGTGATAACCGAAATGCTAGGAGCAGCCGCGCTTGGGTAGGGGGGAACAGCGACGCTGCTGCTGCCGGCGACAGGAACAGGGACAGAGCTGCCGGCGACAGGAGCAGGAACAGTGTTGCTGGCGACGGGAGCAGGGGTAGCGGGAGACGAACTTGGCAGGCTGACGACGGGGGTGGACACGGCGGCCGAGGAGCTGGCAGCCGCCGGGGTGCTCACGGCGGCAGCACCCGCCGGGGTGCTGACAGAGGCGGGGGCGCTGGGGACGGCGGTCGCGCTGCTGCGAGCAGGGCAGTTGGTGACGGTCGGCGCGCACGAGGTGATGGTCACGTCCTCAGTCATGTAGACAGTCTCCACGGGAGCAGCACCCGGGGCGGCGGCGGCAAGGCCGGCGAAGAGGGCAACGGTGGCAGCAGTGAAACGCATCTTGAAACGAGGTAGGATTTCACAGAAATGAAACCGTCAAGGGCGTCGAAACGAAGAAGTGCGAAGGAAAGAGAGCGTCCGTAGTTGGGTACAAGAACGAAAAGAGCGGCGGGGACCGAAGTCGAAGATACTGCAAGCAGGCGGACTGTTGGAAGTCTGAACTTGAGTATGGGAGAGAGGAGGCAGAGGAAGAGGGCTGGCGCGGGGGGCCTAGGGCCTTTGTATGGCGTGGGAGATTAAGCTGGCGATCTCAAAAGGGGGGAGTGGGCCGCGCGAGGAGGAGGAGGAGGCAGCGCTAGGGCACGAGGCCTGACCGCTCCACGCCGCCATAGGCCCTCGCCGTCCCGCCCCGGGCAACCGTCCGACGTGGCGGCCACGCCGATCGTGTCGCTCTGTTGCTCTTCCGGGACATCACGGCGCTCTCCTGAATCCGGGCTGCTCAGCCAGTGCTCGTCTTCAGGGCGCCTCCGGTCTCACTGCCCTCCCCGGTCTGTCCACGGTCTGCTCGCTCCCCTGTGTCGTCATCTTCACGGATGGGAATCTCCGTGCAAGATCCGCTGCGGCGGATTAGGCAGTCCGGGGGTGCAGAAGGACTGCCAGCCATCGGATCTCGACGCTCGGCCAGCATGTTTCACGTTCCTGCGTCCTCCCACGGTCCCGTGTGCTTAGCGGCGTTAGTCAGGGGCTGCACCCGGGCCCCCTTGCATCCTGCTCGCACCTTACTCGCTGCCGCCTGCCCGCATCCCTGCACCGCGCCGGTCCTCCGCCCTGCGGCCAATGGTGGCGCTCCGTCGGCCGGCGCGACCACCCGTGGACTGCCGGACCACCCCCGCCCGCCTGTTTCCCCGATGACAAACACCAATCGCCTTCGAGTTGCAGCGCAGCGCGCCAGCAGCCACCGCGCCCATATCGCCCTACGCAGCGTGCGCTGGACATGGAATATGCGCGCAGGACGCCCGTCCTCCGTGCCGAGCAGTCATCTTCGACGGCTGTCTCGAATTCATCTTGATTGGTCCCAAAGTTTACAGCGTCATTTCCCTCACGGGAGATGATTGGAGATAACGCAGCGACAACGACACGGTTATATGCACCGGGAAGCTCGACTGAGAAGCCAAATTTGGAGTGCTTCGTTCTCTTGGTGGATGCATGGCAATAACGACCATCATTCTTCTGCGTCATGGATCATGAAAGCATAGCCAAAGGTGTAAGGAACCTGGAGGCCTAGAACCAAGGCTCATGAGATAACATGATGGAGGAATCCTCCGTACGGAGTAGTGATTAACCATCGTCTATTTCCGGGTGAAGGGGACGACCTTCCCAGACGGTGATCGAGAGCTCGGCGGTCCGTCGATGCTTGATAATCGCTTGCAGGCGCGCATTTTCCCCCTCTAGACTTTCTGGCGTTCAGCCACACAACCCTTGAAGCACCAGCCGTGAGATCGATATGGCAATCTGTCGATTAGCTGGAATCCTGCCATATCGACATGCTGGACTGGCGGTTAAAACAAGCCGCAACTATTGGGATCTGGACTCATCCACAGGAACGTTGATGACCCTGTGGCTGAACGCCTTCACGGCCGTTTGTTCCTTTTGACTGCGCCAGGGCGTTCTTGCCGTGTGCACGGTTGCAACATCGTCGCGATTCTGAACCGTGGGAATAAACAAATAATATGGACATTAATCGAGTCCAAGTTTTCCTGTCAAATGTCTCCTTAGGGATTTCCGGTTCTAAACCGTAACGCTTCAGAGTCACTCTGGTTATGGACGTCGGAAGCACTCCGTCAAGTCCCAGGAATACGCAGTGCGGCGTACGGATAATAATACTCCGGGCTTCGTTTAGAACCGACATCATTAGGAGATGTGCTCCAAGATGTAATGCTATCATTACCCTCCGTAGGGATCCGGAGGCAACCATCCATGTCAAAGCCCTGGATTTTCTGGACAACTCATACGGAGTAATCCTTCCTGCGCATTGACAATAGTTACTATCGAGGTGCATAGAGTATTGTTTATGTTTCAACGCACCTAACGTTTCTGGTCAGCATACGGCCTAGTTTCTCGAAAATTGTGCTGCATACGGAGTACACCGTAGATGTGCAGAGTCTGGAAGCTTAGGGTCGCTAAGCGTTTCTCGATTTCGACGCCTGAAGAAGCCAAGAAGGGACCGCGACCGCGCAGTTGGGGGCCTGATTGTGCTTGGCACCGCTTGCGGAGAAAGGTCACGTACAACAGGAGTGGTATACGGAGACCGTGCGGCAGACCGGCGCTGGCAGTGCCTTGGAAGTGGATATGATGGTGGATTTTGCCAAGGAAAAAAGATGAAGTCAGCAACCCATTGACCTCAAGTTTGCTTGCTCGGTTAGCCAAGCAACCCGAAACAAGCGCCAGATTTCATCAAGAATTATGTACTGTGTACTTGCCAAGTCCCTGATCATCGCGTTACTGCGTAGTGCATGATCCCAAGAAGGGATACACACACGAGCTTTGGCGCCGCGACTTAAGCAGCGGCTCGCGCTTGTCAGCCAGCCTGGGCATCTGGGCAGCGATCGTTATCAATCCCATGTGGGCGCCCTTGACCCTGAACGATAATAAGATCATCAAAAGGAACCCCGTCGGGCCCGCTTCGCTTCTGTTTCAAAGTGAATCGAAACAAACGGCGAAAATCTGAAGATCCAATTAACTGCGGTGTGCTCTGCAACAGAGACAAATCTCCGAAGGCCCCAAAATCATGATGTCCGTGGAGACTTCGAGTCATGCATGATATTCCAGAAGGCGCTCGGAGCACCAGTCTGCTCCACCGTGCCAGGTTGGAAGGAGCCGTCGATGCTCGTTTGACAGGGCTTAGCAGGAGCTACCCAGCTGCCCAGCGCCTACCTGCCTGAGGTACCTACCCATTGGGTTGCCCTAACAACTTCCGTTCTAACCTGAGTGACCTCCTCAGGATCCCAACGGACAGCACTCCAGGAGACAGTCCTCTACGGAGTACAGTACTCTGTATGATAACCAATTCCAACCCATTCCCATAACGGCTCGAATTTCCAGGACATCCTGAGTCGAGTCTTGTCTTTCGATCTCAAATAATGCCATTCTTTGCTCCCATGTCTTCAGATACTTCTTAGAAGAGAGGAAAATGAACGCCGATCTCTCTCCTGTGACTGCCTCGAAGCAAAGCAAAGCTCCCATCGCCCATTGCCTTTTTTGGGTCTCCAGGAACAGACCGCACTGCACGAGACAGACCAACAACGACTTCATCCTCGAGTCTCGATGACCTGCCTAGGTCCTCCGTCGGAAGGATGCATTTGCATTATGCGCATGCATGATCGAGAACATCCATGTGCCTGTGAATGACATTATTATTAGGTATCGAGGACTATCAGGATCCAATACTTACCCAGAGCCGCAGTACGGTACACATAAAATCTATCGTGCCGCTTACACCCCGTCTCCGCTCGTTGGAATTACGGAAATTTCCGGTCGAGAATCCGATTTATTTTGCATATCGCCTATACAAACAAAGAACACTAGGAGGTTGATTCTCTTATCTGAGATTCAGACGGACCGCCAGCCAGTTCGCATCATACACAGGCCTGAGGCCTCATTTTCTCTCGCCTTCAATTTCAGCCCATATATCCATTTCTGTCGATGCTAATCACATTTTTGGTTTTAATGCAAAGGATTCTCATAATTGCTACTTCGACGAAGATCCGCAGCGGCATCTACGCTATTTGCGAAAGAAAACAGCTAAATCGAAATACGAGGCTAAGGATGTTTGATGCTTACGTCCGTACAGCATTCAGATGCACAACGTTCTTTTGTCCAAGCCGACGGTATCAAAGCGTGGAATTTACCCGCAATTTCTTTACGAAGTATATGAGTTGTCAACATCAATTAATTGTACGGAGCACTGACCTCGTTGACTTCACTAAATAAGTAGCAGATGTCACAGGATATTAGCAGACTGCTAAGCTGCTCGCAACTATTTTACTACACCCTCTCTCCTGCTTTAAGACGCTACACCACGATGAGAAATCCATATGCTGAAATGATCATAAGTCTATTGATTTGACTGCAACTCTGTTCATCAATCTAATCGTAACATATCCAGCAGCTCATCTAGAGTGGAGGGGTATTTATGCTCATTCCAAAATCGAAAACCATCAAAAACGGAGAAAAAAAAAGTCGTCTATGGTACATGCGTCATCATATCTACTCGGTGATCACCACACCCTTGGGAGTCGTCTTCGAATCACGATCCACGACGTAGTGCCTCGCGAACAGGTCATTCTGGATCCAGAGCAGCTTGTTGAACGCAGACAGGACAGCCGTCTTGGTGTTGGCGTCCAGGTCAGCGCCCATGACGGCCTTGATGATGATTTCCTGCACGAATCCCAGCAGGGCGCCGCAGTGCATGTACTCGACCCGCAGCTGGGGCCTCTTCTCGCGGTGCTTGAATCCCGGCTCGCCGGTGTGCATGACGCCGACCTTGTCGAGATACGTCCAGAAGGGGCTGTCGTCGGCCCAGTTGCTGTTGCTGACCAGCTTGACGAGATACGACTTCAGGAAATCCTTGCGGTGTTTGATGTTCGGGTGGTCGAGGTAGAGGTCCTCGACGGAGTTGGCAACGATGTCCGTTGCATCCTGCTCAGGCTGGCGCGGGACGAAGGCCTTGGCCGTGATGTCGAAGGAGAGCAGGTTCGTGTAGACGGTATCCAAGATGGCGGGCACCGCGGGCGCCACGATGTCCTTGGCTGATTGGATCGCAGCGCCATCTGCGTCGGTGAAGTTAAGGAAGGATTTGAGGTAGGCGACGCGGGCTGTGACGTCGTTCAGCGACGCAGAGTCGATGCGCTGAATCTTGCGATCGGTGGCCGCCATGGTTGCACAACTATCGTTTGGTTTGGTGTAGAGGAGGATATGGAGGTTAAAAAGAGTTCGCTGAGAGGGAAACTGTTATCGATTATTGATTGCAGGTAAGCTGATACAGATAAAGGGAGCAAGCGAGTAAAGGAAAAGAGTCAACCTGAAGCTTTTTATATTCGCAAGAAGGGAAGATTTACCAAACGTAATAGCTTCCTTTGGAACCTGTTCCGGTCTCTTCTCGTCCCGAGCGAAGTCACGGAGGACAGGTACCAAGAGGATGTACTCCACTGTGGCACCAGCCATGGGTGTTTGCTGGGCACCAGTAGCAGTGAAATATCGCTATCCCCGCGGAGATATCAAGTATAAACCAGTTTTCTTCTCTCCAACCACAAAGCCTCGATTTTGTCTCTTTTTCTTATCATTCGCTGCTCTGCGACCAGGGGAGGCTCAGAAGGTGCATTATCAGGACCCCCAACACCATTGGTGATGGAGAGCAGGGGATAGATAAAGCGAGATGAAGATCGCTGAGGGCGAGGGGTGCTCGCCGGCCAGCCTCAAGAGGGCTGCTGCGCCTGCAGGTGATGCAGGTTCGCCATTCTCCATGCCGGCGGTGGATCCACCGAAAAGCAAACGAGCCAGTCGGAGAGCCGGAATTAGTCAAGTTGCCCGGGAAGTCTTCGTCGGCGGCCGGCTGCTCCCTGGTCTCTCCGTGAGGGAATCCTCGGAGTGTAAGTTTTCTTCACAGCATAGATGAACAACTGCTGCTTTTGGACAGAAGTGAAAAAAGAAGATAAGAACTATATATAAGTGCAGGGTAAGGAGAAGGGACAACGTGCACCTCTTATCATTACTTGTAAAGTTAGAGGCACCAGGGGCCTTTCAAGGTGGCAAGTCAGCCATTTCTCAGGGACCATGTAGATAAATCTCCGAGGAGATACATCTACGATCTGTGGGCCGTCCCGTCGAAAACTCCACGTCGTGGCTGCGCCGCTGCGCGCGGCCCGTCACGTCACTCCGGGAGAACCTGGACATCTGACTGAGATCACATGACGGCTTGCCTTGAAGATGCGTACGACGTACGGAGTAGTACACAGTTCTACAGTAATACTGTAGGTGCCGGTGCAGACATGCCCATGTCGTTCGAGAATAATATCAGCATCAGCTGTGGAAAGGTTGTCTAATCCCGATGGAGTTCTGCAGCTGGCTCGGGCACCTTCGAGATGTCCCGTTTCAACTTCGACATCTTCACTCACATCTTCTCTCGTCTGACTTTGGATGAGGGGACAAGCGATTTCTTCCGTTCATGCAGCTTTTTCATTCATATGGTGTTGGTATCAAGCAGAAAGTGATTCAAGTAGAAAATAAAAGGATGGAAAAAAAAGGACATCGTTAACACGACACATGTGAGCACTACTTAAAAGAATCAGCTTAGAAGATTTGGATGGTGTCTTTTTATATCATATAAAAAGTTCATTCCTCCCGTTGGATGAATGCCCAGATGGGTCGGAACTGCCCTGAGGGTCCTTTGAATTAGATGGCGGGAACCCATTAAGTCAATAGGTCTGGAAGAGAGAGAGAGAGAGAGCTGTGTTCAAACTTGTCCATCCTTGGCCCGCCTCGGATAGGCACTCAGTACTTGTACTTGCTGTATGTACCGTACGGAGGGGAAGGAAGAAAAAAAATCCAGCCGCGGCGTGCTCACACCAAGGGATGGACTATAAGTATGAAGTGTCAGGTACGCATCTATATCTGACCACGGTGGGTATCTATCTATATTGACATCTACCCAACCGAAGGTGTCTAGGCAGGTAGATATGTTGATTAGACTGAAGGGATTGCTACACAAGTTTGATGTTGGGTGTAGACAACAACTAATTACCCATGTGATTGAAAGTGTTATTATCCACTGAATAGGATGGATAGATCGATAGACAATCAGTCATACTCTGTTGACTTCATGCACATGCACAGATAGAGCGCAATGCATACATATACTGTAGTGCAGTACTGTACAGCACATCTCTACCTAGGTACATACCTAACAAATAATTTACTTCCGCTGCGGACCGGAACATTTCTTCTTCTTATTATTATTCTACACAGCCCCTACCTTATCTCAACCCGTGGACCTTACCCCACATTATTACCATTACCTCTGATACTGTAGCTTCGCGTCTCTATCTACCTACTCCGCAATTGCACGGTAGGCCGATCAGTGATTGGATTCGAGGGTTTGGGCTGCATTTGGTTACTCGTAGATCGTCGTCTTTCTTTTCAAAGGATAGCTGTGATCCACCCATGGGACAGTTAAGCCGATGTCAGAGTCCTGTAGTGTACGGTGAAGAGATTACTGTACATTGCATTTCAGAAGAAGCCCTCAAGGGGGCCTTTCTCTCTCTCTCTCTCTCTTCTTGCTGTCATTGCCAACGTCGGGACGATGGAATCCCGCGCGGCAGGTGGCAGTGATACTGCATCGGAAAAGTATTGGCGGGTTCCAATGTACTGGACTGGACGAAAGACGAAGTAGTCGCGCGAGATATGGACAAAGAGGGCGCCTCTAGAAGCTAGATGGGAGCTAAGTGGTGCTTCTGTTCCTCTTTCCAGTGGACTGACAGGATTACTAGTCAGGAGACGGACCTGGCGCAAAGAAACGTAACAGGGCATCGTTCAGACTTCGGCGGAGAGTGCGAAAATTGACTGAAAGAAATGGCAGAAAGCGCTTATAGTTCGAAATAATGAATCCCATTTGAATCAAAGACTGCATAGCCAGTGCAGGCTGGACTGTTCGGTGGTCTGTTGCCAGTAAAGTTAGAAATCTATCGTTAGCAACAGGTACAAAAGCAGTCTGCAAACGGCAAGGCAGTGTCAAAGGAATCCCGATTCATTGTTTCGGCCCCATTTCAGAATCCGTAAAGGGGGTCTCGGCGAGCAGCAGGGATATATGGAGAACGGCCAGCGCGTAAAGCTGACGTTCAGGGTAGGGCTGCATGACGCCTATCCAAAGTTTCAGGAAAAGGTCTCAAATCAGTTTTATTTGCAAGACGAAAATAGTGAATCGCAAACCGCATCCAAAAAGGAATCCTTCATGCCTATATGGTTGATGTCTGGCCGGGCCAGTAGCACCGTACAGCTGTTGGTGCCTGAGGCAGAGCTCATGATGGATGAAGTAGAAGGTTGAGCACGATTAACTAACATATCTTGAACGGGACACTCTCTTCTCGAAACAAGAAGAAACAGGCAAGAGATCGTGGCTGTCGATGCGAGAATCTTCTCTGTCGGGGTCTACTTCCATGGATGCTGCGGTTCCGGTTCGGCGAGTCCAGAAGGAGCACCGATCGAGGTTCTCGGGATCCATGCTTTCTGCATTGTTCGGGGACAGATCAAGGAACGGAAAAAAAAAAAAAAAAAAAAAAAAAAAAAAAAAAAAAAAAAAAAAAAAAAAAAAAAAAAAAAAAAAAAAAGAAGAGGCCCCCCGCATCCACAACGCTCGTTGCACGGACGAGGACAGGGGACCGTGGCACGAACATGTGGAGGGCCAAGTAGGCGTCGTCCAAGTGTCGATGCAGCAGTGTCACTACGTTGTAGAATGTCATAGAGCAGGACAAGGCGGTCTTCTCCGCGGTGCAATACGGGTCTGGAGGCATTTCGAATCAAGAGCAGCGCTATCTCCCATGGCTCCGGGATGGACAAACAACAGCAGCTGAGCCGGACATGAGTGTCTCTGCGAGTGGTTCTTGCAGCGACGTGCTCCTCGAATGGGAGATCTGGGGTCGGCCATGCTGCAGGCGCCTGTGGTCAGGGACCGTAAAAGCAGTCTCCTTTGCCACCGCTGGAGGAAACCGTCTGGCTGGTAAGATTGTAGATGGATGTGGAGCCGATCACGGCGCGTAGGGAAGAAAGAGGGCATAGCAGCTCAGCCATGCGCCTGGCTGTCCTTTGCATGGTGCAGCTGCGAGCCCTCCGGCTCAGCCGCTCGTGATGGTGAGCGATGAGGTCTGTCGATGTTGGACATCACGGTGGTGCCTGGGGGACAAGGAGACGTGCCTGAGAGATCTGGTGTCTCTGATCGTGTTGACCGTCCCGCATCGTAAGCGGCCTCGACTACCAAACGCTGGATATATGGACCGAACTGGAAAACGCTCTGGACGAGCGCAGGCCCACTGGCCGACATCAGGCTGTCTCAGCGCGACACTGGATGTTTCATCCGGGCGCCTCGAAACAACAGGAAGCCCGATCTGACGATCTCTAGCCGCTGTGCGCGGTCTTCTCGTGCGGTGGGCGGCTGGGGCGGCGTGCTGGACTCGGCGCGGCTGAGCTCGACCTGGCGGAGCAGGGGCGCCGCTCGTCTGCCCTCGCCAGCATCTCCATCCATCTCAGTCTCTGCGTCGCGCTGTTAACTCTCCCGTCCTGACGCTCGTTCCTCCTCCTCTTTCTTTCTCACCCGTCTGTCGTTCTGCTGTCGAGCTCGTCGTCGCTCTTTGGGCTCGCGTTCCCCC
>Ga0207767_1000018_pt1 | contig 137122 bp, 120 predicted proteins | sample HigsolmetaGSP17D_FD_184845 | JGI IMG/M metagenome (GOLD analysis project Ga0207767, IMG submission 184845) | High solid enriched microbial communities from the Joint BioEnergy Institute, USA - SP1-7-D (SPAdes) | ecosystem: Engineered > Bioreactor > SSF (Solid state fermentation) > Aerobic >... | reverse complement strand
CCCCCCTCCTTATTTTTTAAAAAAGACTCCGTTGCTTTGCAGTCAGAGCTGACCTTCCTAGGGGCGTGCCTCACTCCATCCAGGCTCTGGAGAACGGAGTGGAGTTCCTGCTCGTCTTCGACGACGGGGACTTCTCCGAAGACAACACGTTCCTTGCCACGGAAGTCTTTTATCACAACCCTGTAAGGTATCCCATAAGCAGCGAGCATAGGGAAAAAAGCTAACAGTCTCCTAGAAAGAAGTACTGGCCAAGAATTTTGGCGTCCCCGTCGCCGCATTCGACAACATCCCGACGGATGAGCTGTACATCTTCCCCGGGACGCCAGCTCCCAAGGACATCGAGGCGCAGAACGTCACCGGCGAAGGGGGCATCTTGCCCAAGGCGCAGAGCTACTCGTACCACTTCTCCGAGCAGCCCGCACACGAGGTGCCCGGCGGCAGCGTCAAGATCGTCGACCCGTTGACCTTCCCCATCGCCTCCAACTTCTCGGCCGCCCTGGTGACCGTGAAGCCCGGCGCCCTGCGCGAGATCCACTGGCACCCGTCGAGCGACGAGTGGAGCTTCTTCATCCAGGGCCAGGGCCGTGGGACGCTGTTCGCGGCGCCGGACACGGCCACGACGTTCGACTTCCGCGCGGGCGACGTCGCGTACTTCCCCAAGTCGCACAGCCACTACATCGAGAACACGGGCGACATCGACCTCATTTTCGTCGAGGTGCTGCAGGCGGACCACTTTAGCGGTGCGTTAGTTTTCATCCGCTACGCGAACAGAACATCCGTACTGACAAGAACTGTTTACAGACGTCGCCCTCGGCCAGTGGATCGCCTCGACCCCGCGCCAGATCATCCTCGACACGCTGAAGCTGAGCAACGAGACGGTGGCCAGCTTCAAGAAGGAGAAGCAATACGTCGTCCAGGGCTCGACCAACCTAACTTCTCTGGGCTAGCTGCAGCAACATCAGGTCGTCAGCCAGAGTGTATAGCTATGAAGTCAGCAATCTGGACCACTGGAATGTGAAAGTACTGTCGGTCGTTGAGCTGGATTGGATATGACCTGCTGTATTGGCAAAGTATCTGTTTGAAGTTGATTTGATCTCTTCTCCCCATCTGTCTATATTAGGTAGCTCATAGTTCAAAACTAATTTGTGCTTATCTTATTCCTGTAGCTACAATTTATTGACTTCACCAGCCTAAAAAAACTGAATCATATTAAGTTAATAACAAGTGCAGTTCATTCCAATTAGTAAAATCATGGTCCACAGCAGTAAATGTAGCAGATTAATTACTCAATGGGGGTCAATCAAGAAAAAAAAAAGGGAGAAAAGAACACATACTATTATTTACTATGACGCAAAAGCAGGATCAATACTAGGAATGTGACATTTGTAAACGTACAGTCACGTATATTATTAAACTGGGCCCGAAACTGTCCTCCTCGAAGGACTGTTCTCGAGGGAAGCTTGATTCCTTGGATGACTTCATGACTGGTGGTTAGGATATTTGCCAAATCACGATGCTACATTGTATTTTTGTCTTGCTTAAGGTTATGTAGCGTAATGTTGTGGTCGTGTTGTCTGTCGTCCCGAGGTGCTCTGTAAGAATAACCCTAATCTGGATCATATATAATAACTCTTTAATACTACCGTGAATCTGAATGTCCCTGTCCGGTCCGGTCTATCTATGTAGACACCAGCCAGCCGTGACGTAATACTGTACATCCGTATATATACTCGTAGAGTAGAACGTCCAGAGACGTTCGAACGCAAGTTTCTAGACTACGAGCGAAACCCCTCCCATCTCCCCTCCGGAGGCATCAACCCCCCGACCTCGATCCCAAAGCAATCCAGCATCCGCGCCACGCTGTGCCGCACCACATCATCCAGCCCCCGCGGCCGCGTGTAGAACGCCGGCACGGCCGGGAAGATCACAACTCCCATCCGCGCCAAGGCAAGCATGTTCTCCAGATGGATGACGCTCAGCGGCGTCTCCCGCACGGCTAGCACCAGGGTGCGCCGCGGCGACTCCTTGATGCACACGTCCGCGGCCCGCGCGATCAGCGAGTCCCCCGTGTACCCCGTCCGGATGGCCGCCAGCGTCTTCATGCTGCACGGCGCGACGAGCATCCCGTCGCAGGGCCAGCTGCCGCTGCTGGGGGGCGCGGAGAGGTCCCGGACCGACCAGGTCCTGCCCGTGGCGAGGGCTGCGACGTCGGAGACCGAGTACGGGGTCTCGTATTTGATGGTGGCGTGCGCCCATTTGGACATGATGAGGTGCGTCTCGATGCCTCCCAGGGAGCGGAGGTATTGCAGGGCAGTGATGCCGTAGATGGCGCCCGTGGCGCCGGTCAGGGCGACGATGAGGCGGTTGTGTCTGAGGCCGGTGGAGGTGGATGTGTGGACATGGTAATGTGGTGTATGTTGTTGTGTATGTTGTCGGGCATGGTAATGAAGATAGGGCTTGGAGGACGGCCGCAGCGGGGGTCGGAGATGCGACGTTCTGCCTGCTTGCGGCAGCATCTTCTCCCGCTTCTCTCGACGACGACGACAACAACAATGACAGTGTCGACCCGGTGATATGGACTGTGTCTTTCTGGATATATATCCGCCGGTGGTCTTCCTAAGATGTACCAATCGATGTCTTTGAAGACTCGGGAGGCGGACAGGAGGGGGTGAATCCGTGCGAGGTGTTCTCCGTTTGATATGGCATGCCAGCCCGTCCAAGTTCACCGGCCAGCAGTCAGCAAGAGTCAAGAGTCCAGAGTCGACGGAAAGAGCCTCGGATCGAGGGCTCGATGATCGATCCTCGTGGCGACAGCGCATCCTGGTCCCCGCGCGTTGTCTCGATCAGGCGGGAGTGATCCCGATCTCCCCTCCCGACTTCCCCGGCACGACGCACTGCGACATGGTGTCGGCTTTCTGGCCGGCGACCCAGGATGGTCCAGGTGGAGGAGGGTTCTTTGATGGGCAGATCGGTCTGCTAGGTCTCCGGTATCTGGTGATCTTCTTGTTCGAGGTGTACAGTACCATGCCCCCCTGTATACCTCCTTGTACTGTGTGCTCACCTCCCGCCAGATCAACATTGATATCATTATCTCGAGCTTCTAGACGCCATGGCCTCGAGGACATGGACTCTCGCACGTCACGGCCGGCTGCTCCGCCGGCCGTCGACCACGTCCAGACGGAACAGCGTCCGTGAAGCAAACCAGGCGCCGCACCTCAGCTTCCGCTCCATGCTCGACACCCTCCGCCAGCAGGGCGACCTGGTCGACGTCCACGAGTCTGTGTCTCCAGACCTCGAGGTCGGCGCCATCACCCGCCGCGTCTACGAAACGCGCGCCCCGGCGCCCCTGTTCCACAACGTCGCCGGCACCGACCCCCAGACGGGCCTGTTCCGCATCCTGGGCGCGCCCGTCGGCCTGCGCAGGAGCAAGAGGGAGGAGCATGCCCGCCTGGCCCTCTCGATCGGGCTGCCGGCCACCAGCACGCCGCGCGAGATCGTCGAGAAGATGATCGCCGCGAAGAAGGGCAAGCCGCTGCCGCCGGTGCCCATCGCCAACGCCGCCGACGCCCCCTGCAAGCAGAACATCCTCCGCGGCGCCGACATCGACCTGAACCGGTGGCCCATCCCGCGCCTGCACGCGCTCGACGGCGGCAACTATCTCGGGACGTATGGCTTCCACGTCGTCCAGACGCCGGACAGGTCCTGGACGTCGTGGTCCATCTCGCGCGCCATGCACCACGGCCGCGAGCCGCGCGCCCTGACCTGCCCGGTCCTCGACGGCCAGCACATCGCCGCCGTGCACCGTATGTGGGCGGACAGGGGCCAGGAGACGCCGTGGGCGATGGTCCTGGGCGGTCCGCCCGCAGCGGCCTGGGTGGCCGGCATGCCGCTGCCCTACGGCGTCTCCGAGGACGGCTACATCGGCGCGCTGAGCGGCACGCCGCTGGAGGTCGTCCGGTGCGAGACCAACGACCTGTACGTGCCCGCCAACGCGGAGGTGGTCATCGAGGGCCGCATCAGCAACACGCAGCGCGTGCCCGAGGGCCCCATGGGCGAGTACCACGGCTACGCCTCCGCGGACGAGCCCGTCCTGAAGCCGCTCTTCCACATCGACTGCGTGACCTTCCGCGACCAGCCCGTCGTGCCCATCTGCGTGGCCGGCGTCGCCCCGGACGAGACGCACACCGTCTGGGGCGCCTCCATCGCGGCGGAGGTGCTCGGGACGCTTCGCGAGGCCGACTTCCCCGTCGACTTCGTCTGGCTGCCCTACGAAGCCCACGCCTGCTGGATCGTCGTCAGCGTCGACATCCAGAAACTGGCTGCGCTCCAGACCACCCCGCAAGACCTCTGCCGCCGCGCGGGCGAGCTCATCTTCTCCACCCACGCCGGGTGGGAGATCCCCAAGGTCTTCCTCGTCGGCGACGACGTCGACGTCACCGACATCGACCAGGTGCTGTGGGCCGTGGCGACGCGGTACCGCCCGGGCGCCGACGAGTACGTGTTCGACGACACGCGCGGCCTGCCCATGCTGCCGTACATGACCAAGGCGCGGCGGGAGCAGGTGCCCGACCCGGGCCGCGGCGGGAAGAGCGTGGTGAACCTGCTGCTGCCGCAGGAGTACGCGGGGCGGCGGGACTGGGTGCGGAGCAGCTTCGAGGGCGCGTATCCGGCGGAGGTGAGGGAGCGGGTGCTGGCGAGGTGGGAAGCGTATGGGTTTAGGGATGTCCGTGAGTAGCAAGTAACTTTTAGGTAGGCTAGCTTTGGAGTGACATCACGGAGTCTTCTGTTAACTCCACCGTTGATATCTGTGTCCCGTCGAATAGACCAGTCGCATATGTCTACAGTCTTCCTACGTGAATGATGCAAATGATCCGGAACTGGAATTGGGCCCTGTATACGTTCCACTGACATGCCTCATACCCACTCTGTTTGTTGGAGAGTACCAAGTAAACATATATATTCCGTTAGAAGTTCCCAAGACCGTACGAGATAAACAAAATTGAAGTCCTGGGCATGGTAACTGGAAGGGAAAATCTGATCTTTGACCTGGAAGCCGTCGTCGAGCCTTATAGAATACGACGTACCACGACATACTTCCTCTGGGGTTATGCACGATGCACAACTGTCTGACTCAGCTATGCACCAGTGGCGGTGCGGTGGCGGTGGCTGGAGCCCACACGCCGCCGAAACTCCAGAATATCGTGAATTTGGATATCTTCACCACCTCGACTTCGGCACAACCCCTCAGTCCGCCAAGCTCTGACCTCACGCGCGGTCTGCGCAGGACCTCACTGATATTATCTTCCTGTCAATTTTACAGACCACACCCAGACAGCAGGACTCACCATGGCACCCGTCTCCCTCGCAGACATCGTGTCTGCCCTTCCCTCGGACGACTCCTGGGGCCCCGCCACGCCCACCGACAACACCCTCGACGGCGTCCCGTATGCCCCCTTCTCCAAGAGCGACAAGCTCGGCCGCATGGCCGACTGGACCGCCGACGGCAAGGACCGTGAGCGCGGCGGCCGCCAGGCCTACAACCGCAACTACAGAGGTAAGTATCCTTGTTCCTTAGTCCGTTGTGAACTTTGAGCTGACTCTGCCCAGACCAGGTGTACGGCGCCGGCACGTCCAGCCTCTTCGCCATCCAGGTCGCCGAGGACGAGTCCTCCTTCTCCGTCGTCGACAACACCCGCACGTCCGCCAAGTCGCGCGTCTTCGGCCGCGGCGGCGGCACCATCTTCCGTGGCCGCGGCCAGCGCGGTGTGATCCAGCGCGGCGGCAGAGCTGGCTTCCAGCGAGTCGGTGCTGCCCGCGGCCAGGCGGGCGACCGCTACTACGAAAACCGCGGCGCGCGCACCGGACGCGGACGCCGCTTCGGCTGGAAGGACTATGACAAGCCGCAGCGCAACCGCGACAGCTCGGTCACCATCCGCCCCGAGTGGACGCTGATCGAGGAGGTCGACTTCAACCGGCTGTCCAAGCTCAACCTGGAGACGGCCGACGGCGAGGACCTCGACAGCTACGGCTTCCTGTACTACTACGACCGGTCGTACGACAAGGCGCCCGTCAAGGGCCACGAGCGCAAGCTGCAGGCCCTCGACCGCGCCGCCTACAACGTCACCACTTCCCAGGATCCTGTCATCCAGGATCTGGCCGAGCGTGATGAGGCCACCGTCTTCGCCACGTCGGACATCCTGTCCATGCTCATGTGCGCGACGCGCAGCGTCTACTCGTGGGACATTGTCATCGTGCGCCACGGCAACAAGATCTACTTCGACAAGCGCGAGGGCGCCTCCATCGACCTGGTCACGGTCAACGAGAACGCGGCGGACGCGCCGCTCGAGGTGTCCGAGGCGTCGGGCAAGCAGCAGGACTCGATCAACACCCCGTCCGCGCTGGCCTTGGAGGCCACCTTCATCAACCACAACTTCGCGCTGCAGACGGTCATCGAGAACGACAAGGAGAAGGTCGAGTTCAACCACCCGAACCCCTTCTACAATGCGCAGGAGGAGACGGAGCCGCTGGCCTCCAAGGGCTACAAGTACCGCCGCTTCGACCTGTCGCTTGAGAAGGACGAGGAACCCTTGCACCTGGTCGTCCGCACCGAGGTCGATGCCGTGACCAAGAACGCCGTCAACGGCGAGACGCAGCAGCTTGTGGTCAAGGCGCTCAACGAGTTCGACCACAAGGCGCAGGGCGCGGGCGGCGCGCTCGACTGGCGCACCAAGCTGGCCTCGCAGCGCGGCGCCGTCGTCGCCACCGAGATGAAGAACAACAGCTGCAAGCTGGCGCGCTGGACCACCCAGGCCATCCTGGCCAAGGCCGACGTCATGAAGCTCGGCTTCGTCTCACGCGCCAACCCCAAGAGCGCCGAGTCCCACGTCATCCTGGGCGTCGTGGGCTACAAGCCGCGCGAGTTCGCCGCCCAGATGAATCTCAACCTGAGCAACGGCTGGGGTATCGTCCGGACGATCGTCGACCTGATCCGCAGCCTGGACGACGAAGAGAACCAGGAAGGTGAAGGTGAAGGTCAGGGCGAAGGCGGCGAAGCCGAGGGCGAGAAGAAGCAGCAGGAGAAGAAGGAAGGAGAAGGCGAGGCCGGCGAGGACAAGATCAAGAAGTACGTCCTCGTCAAGGACCCCAACAAGCCCGTCATCCGGCTGTACAGCGTGCCGCCCAACACGTTCGAGGAGGACGAGGAGGCTGCCGGCGAGGGCAAGGAGGAGGAGGGCTCTGAGGAGGAGGAGTGAAGTCATCATCTTCATCATCAGTAAATAAGCTGAGCTGAGTAGAGGCAATGTGTTATGCGTATGATGACGCTGCTGAGGAAGAGATTTAAAAAAAAATGTGGAGACAGACAGACGGGATGGATTGAGATGGATCGGGGGAAACAATGTGATTCCCTTTTGCTCTTCATTTCTAATGTTGTTAGATTCCGACTCCCTTTTTAGGTTATGTTAGTTAGTCATGCTATGTGCTTGTCCATGTTCTGACGCTGAAATGAAATAGAAGAAGAGGTCTTAAAGATTCTTCTGCCGAAAGGCCTTACTTCGTTCATTCATTTCTCAGGTAGATTATAATGTAACGGTGATGATATATATATATATATATATATATCATACAAGCCATCATATATGGCTTGCTATTTATTATTTATGGATCCTCAAAAATTGGAACGAATGAATGAATGAATGCGTCCGTGGCTGTCTGTCCATTATCAATCCAAATCCAATCCGAGCCAGATAGACAGACAGATACTTCTTGCTCTCTTGCTCTTGCTCTTGCCCCTTTCTTTCTCCTCCTGCTCTGCTTGTTGACATCAGTCAAGACTACCTCCCTTTATTTTTTTTATATAAATAGCCCCCATTCCTCCCCTCCCCCCCAGTCACGTCAGGATGTACTGTACCGTATACTACATACCGTCCGTGCTTGACCGAGCAGACCAAGACAGCGAAGGAATATAGAGAGGGAGATAGAAAGATAGACAGACAGACAGACAAGACACAATCATCGCAATAACATAACCATATCATAACCCGGTCGATATGGCTGACTTACCGGTAAGGTAAACGATTTTTTTTTATTTAATTTACCCTATTTATTTATTCGACCTAATCAAACATGCTAGATACTCGACGCTCGACTCATATAGATAGATTGTGGAAATGAAAAGAAAAGAAAATAGATAAATCATCGATAAATTTACTGGAATAATGGAAAAAAAAGGCAAGCAGCACCCGTCATTATCATCACAAGAAAAGTAAAGAAAAGGAAAAGGAAAAGAAAACCCGAAACCTGCTCCAAGGATGATATGATATGATCGAGAGAGATGGAGCTGGAAAAAAAATAAAAAGACAAAAGAAGACAATTTGTGATACTCCCACACATGGTCCACATAGTTGATCTGTTGATGGATTCGTTCATAAATGAAGGGCCAAGACCAAGCCAAACCCGGACGTCGCTTGCTATATAAAGTGTTCCGTGTTCGTGTTCAGGTACCCTGGATATATATAGAAAAGAAAGAGGAACGAGAAGACGGCGAAGGCCAGCCATCGGGACATGGATCCGCCCAGAGCATACAGAGCATAGCATTCCGTATTCGGTATGGGAAGACAAAGGAAAGTTAAAAAAAAAAAAAAAGACAACCCGCCTGCTAAGAATACATCATCTCGTCCCTGCACGGCGCAGCAGTCTGCGCCGCCAGCGCCGAATCGATTTTCGACCCCAGCACGCCGTTGAGGCAGTCCGTAAGCTCAAAGTCCTCGATAACGGCGCCGAACCCGTAGCACCGGATCTTGGTGTGCAGCGTGTCCATGATGAACTTGACGTCCTCCCGCGTCAGGGTGTGGTACATCTCGTGGTCCTTGAGGCTCTGCAGCGCCATGATCGGCGTGATCTGCCCCTCCGTGACCAGCTGGCGGCTGAGGTTCAGCAGCGTCGCCAGGTTCGCGGGCGGCAGGTCGTACGTCTGGTGCGGGTACATCTGTCCGTCGGGCGTGTTGTCGATGTGGGACGGCGGCGGACACGAGGCCATCAGGGCGTGGCCGGAGAACGGTGCGTCCTCCTCGTCGTCGCTGGCGGCAGCGGATCGTCGACAGAGATATTCGGTGTGGTCGCGGCAGGGTGCTTCGAGGCTTTGCATCTGTCAGTCCAAATTCAATCTAAGGAGTAGAGTGAGTGACATACGTAAGAATAAAGTCGATCCCAAGCTGCGGGTCTTTCTCGAATATTCCCGGTGCTTCCGGCGCTGATGCACCGTTGAATTGACTAGAATGCTCCACGAATCCGGGCCGCTCGCATGGACTCGCCTGGAACTCATGCTGATACATTCGCCCGTTGCCGTGCGATAGATCCATATGATCCCCGTGACTTGCACCAGGACTCATACCGGAGGAAACGGTCGTGGCGGGCGTGGACAATACATGAGGGTAGGAAGTTTGGAGAATGGCAGAGCCGCTGCTGCTGCCCGCGAAGGAACTACCCGGGCCCATGGAGAGCAGCTCCGCTCTACGGCGCTCGAGCTCCGCTTCGTACGAGATGCCGTGTGATCTCAATATCTCCTTCATGATATCGTTCTCTTCTCGTAATGCTTGCAGCGCCTCTCGATGCTGCTGTAACGATGTCTGTGAAGCGATGATATCATGGCTGTAGGCTTCCCTCAATCTCGAGACCTCCGACTCCAGAGCCCTGATGTACTGTTCCTTACGTTCACGGTGGGTTCTATAGCAGCCGCGGTCAGCAACCGGCGAGGAGGCGGACGTGAAAAGGACAACCTTTGAGCCTGACGGTTCAACTCCTGCCGTCTCGTCTGAGCTGGCTTGCTGTCCGGCTTCGGACCTCGGCGTTTTGCGGGTTGACCATCTCTCGTAAGCTTCCGCTGCGCTCCAAATGCCTTGAGAAATGATATATTCATTATCGACGGGCCTCTGAGGAGATCATGGGACGATTGGCCTGTGGTGGTATCATGCACCGAGCTTCCCTCCACCCGACCAAGCGGAAACGATGGACTGTCCATCCGTCCAGAAACGTGGTTCTGGAGCCGCGATGCGGATGGCCCGACAGTCAACGGATCCGTTTGGCCGTTCATGGAGGAGAGCAGCGGCGCGAACAGTCAGCTAACTGCCAAATAGATCTCAGAAAAGACAAAAAGACGGTCTTAGCTGCAAGAGAGGGCAGGGGTTTGAAGTAGATAGAATCTGGATGTAAAAGATGCAACTCTTCCATTTGGACATGTGTACACCTCATAGCAAGGGAAATGGGGGCTTGGGCCGTCGAGCAAGCACTATGGACCACCATTAAACTGTGGCCAATGCCTCTAACCTCAGGCAGTTGTTCTCTTAGTCGTGAACATGGCCCAGGTATACACCCCATGCGATCAAGAGGATCGGCTAGGGCGCTTTGGTGACCGTGTGAGACACTGCCGATGCAGTGGCTGTTTCCAATCACGACAAGGATAACTGCAGCTTCAACATACACACACGCGCCAGGGTAACCGACATATATGACGAATGTCCAGGCGAAGAGTGAAGGAGATGGAAATCATATCAGGCTGGCCAGGATAATATCACGTCCTCATTCGGCTATTCCGACGGTGCAGACTTACTGTATGCCCCGCTATATGGCAGATTCTGTCCCGATACTGCTCCCGGTTGTAAATGAGGGTCCCCGATACCTAAGGACGCCATCTCCTCTGAACTATTCTCGGTATAATTCTGTCGTCAAGATCGAGCTGGTCAAAACAGCGGCGACAGTGACGAGGATGTGCGCGCAATATTTGGGAACACGGGAGTCCAGATAATTCGAGGATATCTAGGCGTAGGTCAGCCATCGCGCATGTTACATACACAGAAGACCGTTCCCCGGCTTTGTTCACCTTGAGTAACCTTCCAGAAGCCCCGTGCGCGGGCTGATCGCATTGGCCGCGGTCGCGGGCGAAAGGGGAGGAGGAGAGGGTTGGGGAGGTGGTTGAGGACAATGGACACTTCCTCGGCCGGACCTGAGGGAAGTTCGTATGTGGAAGTCGAAACACGATCACAACTCGAAGCCGGAGGCGACAGACGCTGCAGCTCGGGATCTCAGGTCGCAAGGATAGCGACAGGAGGTTTAAGCGGCGCTGCTTCTAAGCGCCTTACATCATCTCCAATTATGGTAGAAATCAGCGACTAGTCGGCCTGCTAGTTCAACAAGCCACGAGATTAATAACTTTTATTCCACAGGCACCAGGCTGGAAGCTCCGGGGGCTAATCGAGCCGCGCGTTTCCCAAGCGGCCGTTTTACTCTTAAATCCTGGTGACCTTGCAAGGCTCGCGCCCCAGCCTTCTTAGGCGAGGATGGAGCTGAGATAGGGCGCGTGAGCGTGCCCGTCTGTGCGACCCCAGTCCCAGCTATGGAAGATCAAAGCCGAGAAATACTTGCGTTGCGGAGGGCAGTGGATCAACGCCACTCCTCGAATTGAGGCAACCTCATGGACCGCGACCTTCCAGGCAGGTTCGGATCGGATGGCAAGCCACGTGCTATGCTGCTCGTTTCTTCGCTATTATTACTGACCCTGATCTGTCTGCAAAGTAGCCTTTGTAGGTAGAGGCCGGCGCCGTTGACTAATGGGATGGGGACGCAGGCTAGACCAACGAACGACTAGGCAAGGTTAGGTGCCGGCCGCCATGACCAACCGTTTTCTCTGACGAGTCATGACCGACACAGCGAGGTTAACTCGAGGGCTCTGATCTTCCGAACCCGCGCAGACACTCCCTGTCGCCGCAGTAGGCACGAATATGCACAGCGACAACCGTCTGCATACGAGGGCTCTCCGAGAAAGATGGCGGCCCTTGATAGGAAGCGTGATGGTTTGAACGTGCCCGAGTCCCAAGCCACAATCCACAGGATGTTCATATCGCCTTCCGGGAGGTGCGCACAGTCCAAGCAATGGATCACAGCCGGGGTCGAGCACATCTTTCAACGCACGAGAACTTGGATACCCGGATATCGGAAATACGAGCTGGAGAACTGCTGGCTGACTACCGATCTTATTGTCAAGAGGACGCTTTACCTAGTTCTAGTGAGCTCAGTCAGTAAATCATTATAAAGTGTAGATCTTGCCTCAGAACTGATGAGCGAATCATCGTGCCCAGCTAGCGATCCGCTATCGCCGGAGATGCAGCGTCGGGGATCCGCAGGCATGGAGCTGGCGAATGACGTCCCATACGAGACATAGTCGATGGAGCCTTGCTGCATCGATGGATCTGAGTCCAAGGGGCTGGCTTGCTCGTTCTCTAGGACCCTGGTCTGGATGATCAGTGTTGCGGAGCGCGGTCTCAGATGCCTTAAAGCCCACTTCAGCCGGACGCGAATTCCAACGCAGCATGGTCTGCAGAGTGAATGCACTCGACGACATGACCCTATAATCATCCCAGCAGCCGAGCCGTTGGAGATGGTTTCCACAGATGATGATGGGAGTCGGGGCTCGCGATGGACGGCGCGGACCGGCCGCCGCTCGAACCATGGGAAGGCCCAGGCGCGCCCGCGAGCCTCAACTTATTTTCGACAACAGCAGAGAAGCTGAACGCGTCCAAGCAACCACATGGACCACCAGCTGCCAGCACCGATCTGCCAGCGGTGTCCACGGTCACCATGAAGGCTTGGGCAGGCGTTGCCCGGCTCCATGAGAGAAACCGAGATCCTCGTCCACGTCTCCGCGCCCAGCGGGGCGAGGGATGACGCCCGGTATCGCGCGCAGGTCGAGGCCATTCTGGGCTTCGAGACTGTCTCTCGACGAAATGTATTCGGCCCAGAAGACGCAATTGATGTGGAATCCACGGCCGGAGAAGCAGTTTCGACCGTCTCGACGCGCACAGCGGCTGACGCAGAGGCCGGTCGTATGAATTCGGGAGATGAGCTGAGAAGCGTTATCTCGACGGGCTCATCTCCTCGAGCAGATATCGACCAAAGTTCTCCGGAAGTGAGCGCTCAAACGGACCAGGATGAAGTCTCGCACAATGCAACAGGCCTTACGCCCGAACCACCGGACAAAGAGCGCGATGCTCTATCTCGAGAATCCCATCCACGTGTATCTCAGCCGCACGAAACCCCAACCCAATCCGACCCTTATACTAGGCCGCGGAGTGCTCTATCAGACAGCGCACTCGGTCCCAAAGACACTGCGCCGTCTGTTCCTACGCACCGGCGGAGCCAGTCCGACTCTCTAGCGACACCGCTCAGCGTCATCCCGGACTCCCAACCTGAGCGGCAGCCTATTTCAAAGAATGATCTGGAGGAAAAGAAAGCGCCATCAGAAAATGTGCAAGTGGCCAGGTCATTTTACGCGGAGACCGCACCTCCTTCAAGCAAGCGGCGTCGTCTGGATCCTCCATCTTCTCGGAAAGGAGATGCTGAAGCAGACGAGAGCATTCCATCCTCTGTGCCAGATCCAGAGGAGGAACAGTCCGCTGGCCAGAAACAGAGCTACGCGCGTAAGGAACGCTCTTCCGGTCCATTGACCTCTACCCGCGCTTTTAAACCCGCAGGATCGATAGCTTCATCTTCTACGCGCCAAAGCGAGGTAGAGCAATCTCGTTTGATATCGCTCTCCTCTCTTCCCCTGGAGATCCATCCCCCTCCACCTCCTGTCTCGACGGAGAAGTTCAAGAGCCATATTACTCCAACTCTGCACATGCTTGCGGAGCGTCTCAAACTGTCACGAACTTACCGGCCAACAAGGCAGACCAGAGAGCTCCATCCACTGGAGAGGGGATTTTGGCTTCTGCTGATTAATGTCTTCATGTCAGAGACAGGTGGGGCTGAAGATGGAGAGGAAGGTGGAGGAGAAGGAAAGCCAAAGAGTGTCCGCGACCGCAGAAGCGAGAAGAGAGCGACTTCTGTGTCCAAAAGTCAGCAGAAAAGCGAGGTTGGTGCTCGGAACAATTGGACTCTTTCCTTTTTTACCCGTTTCTGGTCCTTTCTCAGCGACTTTATTGCGAAAGAAGGCCGCGCAGGCTGGGGCGTCTGGTGCATACTAGAAGAAGCGCAGTCTTCTGGGACTGACACAGCTCCTAGTACCAGCCAGAGATACGAGAATGGAAATAACACAAAATCCTTGACGCTGAAAGTCTACGCCTGGGGCGAAGTTGCCGCGCATGTGTACCTCCTTCTGTTCCTGGCGAGCGAGCGACGGATACGCGGGATGCGAGCGCAGTGGAAGGACGGCGTCGAGGAGATGGTCATTGAGATGCCATGACCTTCTCCGTTGGACGTTTTTGGCTATGACTATACCGGCAAAAACCTACGCTACACCACCTGACTCAATGAAGCACTCTTTTGGTTGTTCGATATTTTGGATAGAGGACCGATAGATGTATAGATACACCCATTTTGCGCATGTTTCTATCGCTCTATCACTCCATTATACTGTTTACCCTTTAATGTGCAAAGCCTGGAATTATGTCGTCTATATATTATTACCCTTGGATATGGCTTCCTGGTACGACTAGGCAGCTACCTACCGACAGGCAGGTAGGCTGGATAGCTTGGATTGGTTAGATAACCTATGCAGAGGCCAACCGAACCGACTACATATGAGCAATGAAAGACTATCATGTTGTCAGATGAATATTAAGGCAGTTGACCGCTATTCTGCAAGCGACGAGAATATCCTTGAATACACTCCAGTTGTGATCAAAATAATAGATAAATCCTCCGACGCCATTGCCCCTCTGCAGTGCCGTACCCGACCTGTCATCAGCGCGGCTTTTCCATTCTATTTTAGTCACCGCATGGCTGGCAACTTTCAATCCGGCCCATGGTCTGCAGAAATCCCCGGCGGGAGTTGCCTGCCCAAGCAGCTTCTAGCTTTGTCGACCGGTTTGGTTCGTCAGTTTATTTACAGTACAAGTGGACAAGTATCTAGTGTATGCAGAAAACTCCGGATCGGAACGGATATGACACTAGTTGCTGTCAACTGTCGGGTATTATTGCTTTGGCTTGCTGCAGTGCACCGCGTACATATGTACAGACAGTTACACTCGTGATCCAGATTCCTCGGATCGTTTTCTCCGCTCCAAATGTTTTCGGAGCAGCGGGGTATCTGTATTGGCATTCTGTCTAGCACTACTACAGTGCTTCAGGCAGTATCTACCTCCTTCCGAGGCTTCTTAGGTAGACAGGGAGGCAGGTGACCTACTCTACCCTACCTAAACCCAAGCAAGTAGTGTTTCGGACTGTCCACGACGCACATGGATCTCATTCAGATGGCCTTGAATAACGGTCAGCATAAGTACAGCACAGTATACGGACGACAGATCGATCTAGATCCAGAAAAGCGGAAAGAATGGATACAAAGAGAGAGAGAGAGAGAGAGAGGGAGGGAGAGGGAGGGAGAGAGGGAGCGAGAGCAAGAGAGAGAGCTAAGTACAGGAAAATGATGACCAACAACAACACCGTGTGTTACATTAAGTAGATAAGATATATTGTACATACATGGGTAGTCATCTGCCTGCGGTCCTCTGTACTCTACTTGATCGGAATCATCAAGTCAAGTAGATCACCCGCAATAATAGACCCGTCGACACCCCCGCGATATTCCCCCCGCCTCCGGCCTAGGTCGGGTAGGTAATATTTGAACACTCTCAGGCGATTAGGTACCCTAACCTAACCTAACCCATGCAACGTTACACACACAATCTCGCCAGCCAGCACCTGACCTGACCTGACCCCAACAACGCCAACAGTGCCAGGCTACCCGGTGGGTGGTACAGTACTTGGCCTATCCTGCCTCCTATGATACAGAAGGAGAACTGTACTGTAGGGACTAAGTTGGCAGACGAGTCAAGTCGACATTCTTAACCCCGGATTTTTGGAGTAGGTAGCTTGCAACTCACTCACGAGGTTCTCTCTAGTGGAATAAGCATATATGCCCTTTGTCCCCTCGAACGACAATCGAGTTCAGTACCGTACCCAAGTAAATGGATCACCCTAATCGATCCAATGGAGTTAGTATTGTCTGTCAGCTTCCCACCCACTCACTCGAATAACCAGGTACTGTACCTAGGCAGGTATGTACACCTCACAATTGCCCATCGTCCCAAAATTCAAGTCGTTTTCTTTGTCCCTATGAAACCTGCAGTCTTGTCTTCTGTCTGTTATAGGCCTGAAATCCATGCTTACAGCTGTGGGATTCCCCTTTTGTGGCTGATTTCCTGCCATGTCCTACCTTTGTACAGTACAGTACAGTACATACATTCCCTCCTAACCTAACCTAATGAATGTTGCAGGCACGTAATGCATGTATGGAACAAGCAGAATGAATGCACACAAGGTACAGTACAAGATATGTGCCTACTCAGACAGAGAAAACAAAGAAAGAAAGCCACGAACGACTTGATATAACCTGTCAGTGGGCTCAGTGGCACTTTCCACTTCCAATCAATCATAGTCAAGATCCAACATTTCAGAAATAATGCCTATCTCCTGTACAGTTCAATACTTCTGCAATGATATTTGTGTCTCCCTAGATCAGGGGGTTGGGATAAGCTTCTTTTCTTTTATCTTACTTTTGCCAGCCAGTAAAAGTACCAATTCTAACTGCAGTTAATGGCAACTGCCTTTTTTGGAGTCAAGCCCGTATTTTTGGTCGACATTTTTTCTGGACTTTTACATATTGCATACTACTGAGTTGAGAAAAGGTCAATCTCAATCTCGAGTCTCGATACGGTATCCTTGTTATACATATACATGTATTCACTTTTTGGATCTCTTTCTGCCTTCGGCCACATATAATGTGCTATATATTCTGATGCTTCTCTCTTTCCTCTGTTTTTGAAACTCGCAGATATTAATTAATTACCCTTTGCGTGTGGATGGGCATCTGGATTCTCATGAATAAGAGAAAGAGAGAGAGGCTTCTGGTTGATTAACAGAAGCAAGCTCACGCACAATCCTCCCTAACCTGCGGCAACTTGCAGATCATTTTATCAATTTTTTTTTTCCCCTTTCTCTTTAGAATCCTTCGACGCCAGCGGGTCCAAATATGAAGGTCATCTCCCTGGTTGCCGCGTTTGCGTGCCTCTTCCCATCCGCACTGAGTTCAGCCATGGTACGTTATAATCTATAATATCCAATCCCACAAGAGAGAGCAATCAATCATCTTGCTGACTTGTATACCTATTTATGCAGCCAAACTTGCAACCCACAACCACAACCACACTACAACCCTCTGCTCCACCATTGACACCACGAAGACCAACCTCAACAGCTTGGACAGCATCCTGCACAGCCTCAACACTAACAGAACTGTTCTGGTCTACAGGCAGCTGAGCCTGGACAAGATTACCAGCACTTCTCATACAGTGTGCAGGAGCAGCTGCAGCTGCAGCGGGTCTTTGACGGGGTCAATGGGTGCAGCATCACAGATGAGCAGGACCTGTGGCATCCGGGGCCGGGGATCATTCCGGAAGATGATAACGTCCCGGATGATCTGGTGACGGGCTAGAGCTCGAATTTAGCGAGGCGCATGTCGCGTCGGCCAAGTTGCGCAGGGACGAGCAGCAGGTCAATTGCGGCCGGTTCACCTGCCGGAACCATATGTCCCGTGTGAAGCGGGACTACCGGTGCGGGTATTGCCATAAGCCGGATCATATGTACATAAGGACCTGTTGGTAGGATCCTGCTTTATCATTATCATTATTGTCATCAGAGCTTTCTTGGGATTTGTTGACTGCTTTCTCTCACTCAGCTTTACTGCAAGCTCTGCTGATACTGCCCACTTATCTGGCTCTGGCCCCCTCTTATCACATTCCATTCTGTCAATTCCACCCAATGGACGGCAGTGCTTGGAGGGGGGCCCGCGGGGGCGGGGAGGGGGTTCAGGAACGCCAGTGCAAGTGCTACAGTGGCCCCGGCCTCTCGGATTCTTCTCGTGTTTTCGAGTTCTTATTCATTCATCCATCCATTCCGGGAACTCTCAGGTCACTCATTAATGAGAATCAACGCGGCGCAAGGCTTCTGAGCCTGCTTTCCAGCGCTCACAAGTTCATCAATACGACTGCAATAATCACAAAATCAGTTTGTATTCCAACCATGTAAAGTACATCTTCTAAACAAACAGATCTCTCTTATCTGCAAGACCACTCTGTAGTTCATGAAGCACGCATATTGCATAATGACACCACGGGGGAATGAATTTACCTAGATAATACATATATAATAGATTAAAATAGAACAGAACAGAACAGACCTGACCGTTTCCCCATCATGATATTGTACTGGGGCGTTTCGCCGAGGCGAGTTCCCAGCTCCATCGGAAGGGGAGAAGCTCTTCTTGGCGAATACTTCCCTCCATTAACTAGGCAGGTCCATTGCCTTCTCATATCATCAACTTTTTGTATCTTTTTACATGTGTGTTGAATCTGGGTGTGAGTTGACGAAGAGTTCTGAGAGTATCTTCGCTGGGTACAATATGCCAGGCCCAGGTGTCCTCCTCTAGCTCGCTTCTTTCCTCTAACTTCAGTTTAATGAGTCATGGATGGAGAAGATATACAATTTGAGACCTTTTTGTCTTCAAGGAGCCGAGCTATACATATATATATATACCAAGCTTTCAACCTTGTAGCCTTTTTCTGTCCTCAGCTTGCCTCCTGTATAACAAGGCTTCGCGAATTGCAGCATTTTTTTCCCGACCCTGCCCATCATCATCACTACCAAATCAGAACAAACAGATCCCGACTCTATCTATCACCCATCTTTTTTTATTTGCTAATTACATACCTAGCTTAGCTACATAAAAAATTGTTTAAAAAAAAACAAGACGGATATCGGGATATCATCTCGTTCCATTCCACAAAAAGTTCAACTGTCCAAGATACAGATTCAGAATCACCACGTCCATACCAAATAGACATACCACACCAGCACCACCCTCGCAACGTACCTCACCGACAGCACGAACTCGTCCATGACGCGGTGGAACACCGTTCCATGGCGTCTCACTGTTGACGGTGGCGCGACCACTTTACCCTTCCATCGTCCATCGTCGTCGTCATCTGCGATGTCGACGATCTGGGCGTGTTTCGCGGGGCGGAATGCGTCGTGTTGCTGTGGGGACGTCTGTCGGGAGGAGAGACTTGCACTTGCTGAGGAGCCGCTTCTGCTGGAGAGGCGTGCTTCCGAAGCAGCTGGGGAGGAGGTCGTGGAGGAGGATATGCTGAAAGATGCGGATTTGGAGGCGTGGTGAGGTTTTAGGGGGTAGGGAGGACGAGGCTCGGATAGTGGGAGGGTTGGTTCGGTGGTGGTGGTGGTCGTCGTCGTCGGAGGGTGGTAAGTACGGGCAATAGAGCGGATGAGGAGGACGAGGATGGTGAAGACGAAGAGGTACGCATATTGGATAAAAACACCAAGTTGATCGGGGAGGAGGCAGAGATGGTTCTGCAAGGTAGGCGACGATCTGGTCCCGATTGGCTTCCCGGTGTCGACGTCAATGGGGTTCCAGAGACTCGCCAGCAGGAAGCCCGGCCGCCGGACGCCCATGGCCCACGAAAGACTCTTCACGGTGATCTCCTTCGGGGAGCCGCTGAATTCGCGGTGGGCGATCTCGCAGTAGTCGTGGTCGTCCCCGGAGTAGATGTGCGCGATGTCCGGGCCGACTTTGGAGATCAGCTCGTTGGAGATGGTCTGGGTGAGGACGTTCTGATACTGATAGCCTCCTTGGACTTTGATGGAGTTCCGTTCATCCTCCTCCGGGTACGGATCCGAGGAGGACGGTGGATAGCGCTCGCGCAGCGGCCCGCAGGGTGTCTTTGGTTTTCGGTACAAGGGCACGTGGGTAAGAAGAATGGTAGGGAATCCCGGAGCTTCAGTCTGATCCTTCTGCAATATGGTATCCTCGGTGATGTTATAGACGCCGGGTCGAAAGGTAGTTCTTTCGCTCTGCCCCCGCAACACGCGCAACTCCTCGATTTCCGCCCGGGCCTTCTTATCCTTCACACCGTTCAAAAAGTTCTCCGTGTCCATCCAGATCCTGGCGTTCGGGCGCTCGCCATCCCCGGACCCCATTCCCGAGCTGCCGGTATCAGGATCGGGCTGATCCATCGCACTCAGAGAGACCGTGTCGACCGAGACAAAGGTGTGGTTTCCGACGACATCGACACGATTACCACTGCCAAAATATGCGCGATATCGATTGTGAACAGGCTCTTGGATGCCATTCCCAAACCCCAGATCATGGTTCCCAGGCAGACTGGCAACGAGCTTCCGGCCCCGCGGGTTCACCGCACTGCGGGAACCCCCATCATTCCAATGCGCGAAGAATATCTTCCCGAAACGATCGTATTCCTTGTGCCAGAACTTATCCCCATAGCGCCTGTAGCGCTTCTCCGGACTGACGCTCTTGCTCGTCGCCCATTCCCTGCCACCGTCGAAGAGGTCGCCCAGGAAGAAGAGCGAATCCGGCTTGAGCGTCGTCTGCATCAATGAAAAGGCGCGTCTCAAATACTGGTCCGTATACATGACGGTGAGGGTGGATAGCGGCCACGGCCGGCCGGGATACGTATGGGGATCGACCAACTGCGGGTCTGCGACGAAGGCCACATGATGCGGTGCAGCGTCTTGAGGCTGGAATCAAATCAGCACAATGTCGCTTTGAAAGATATATGGTATAGAGACCACGGCAGGGACATCGGCCCAACTCACCCATCGTTCCCACCCATCCCACGCGCAGCTCCTCACACTATCCCGAAACACCGTCCTCTCCCCCCACCACAGCGTAAACAGCCATACCATGATCAGCGCATTGGCGATACTGAACGCGCCCTTGGCAGCGCACCAAACCTCATGCCTCCATCCCCTCCGTCTCGCCCTCCTCTGCACGGCAGACACAGACGCGACGAGACGAGCCCACAGCTCCGCGAGCCACAGCCGGGCCGAGCGCCGCAACCGCTCCAGCAGACTCGGGGGCTCGACGAAGTGGTTTCGATAGGAGTAGGAGGCGGTGGAGGTGGTGGAGCGGGGAGGAGGATAAAAGGCACCGCTCCCGTGGTGCACATGTGCGTAACTCATCGTCGTCTCTTCTGGCTAACGGGGGACAACAGCGCGAATAATGATAACACAGTCCCACGCCGCATGATCCAGCAGCGCTTCTCACTCAGAAGGCGTGGCGCCGTTGTGGAGGAGCTATCGGAGGTATAATAATGATAACGGCCGCAGGTACATGTGCATGCTCGGGAGGTGATTTCTAGGAGAAGGGACAAAGGATCGGGCCAGATTCGACAGAAGTAAAGACGCCTACGAAGGCGATAGGATTCATGGCCACGGAGAGCAACACGCATGCGACCGAGCCGTGCGTACGCAGCGACGCGCAAGGGGGCTTGATCCCAGCGGTCCTTTCGAAACGACGAAACTCCATGATCGCCTCGCGGCCTCGGTGGTCTGGCCCCGGACACCGGGCCAATGAGGATGGACGGCGGTGAGTCACGTGAATTGGAGGTTCGGGGATCTGCCGACATGTCCAGCAACCAAAGAAGTTGGAAGAAATGCAGAAGAGCATACCAGATGTTCGCCGTAGATAAACCAATCTCAATTGTGGCATCGTGTGTAAGGAGGAGGGGAGGAAACGTGTTTCGCGCATTGCAAGCTGTAGAGATCGACTCCGTACTGCTGTACTCCGTACAAGGCCGCGTTGACAGTGGGACAAGACCCACCAGCCGACCAGAAAAATCGGGATTATTACTATATAAAGGTATCACAGGTTTATCGATCCTGGGGTAAACGATGTTCGCAGTTGCAATCTAAATGATACCCATTGACCATAAACATAGGAAAACAGATGCGTCGACACACGACGCTGAGAGTATTAATATAGGTGTACTGCGGAACAATCTATGTACGTCGAAGACAAAACACATCTGAAGCGCGCAGTTGAAACCTGCCAACTGGCGGCACGAAAAAAGAAAGGTTCACAATCCTTCCAACTCCCTCAAGACTGTTGCAAACCACTCCCAGAACCACCCGACAGAGAAGCCCAGTTCTAAATGCAACGTCATGACAACCAACTAGGACGGCAGACCGTAACATTTCCGTCTCGGACCAAAGACACAAACGTGGGTATGATAAGGATAAACCGGCAACAAAAACCTAAAGACTGGCAGCGGTGTGAAAAGGCAATCATCGAAATCGCAATCACATCTGTCACTTGGGACAGCACTGGCCCCGCTCGCATTCCTCCCCGCATTCGAGGAGACATGCGCTGTTGCTTCGGACGCTTTCGGGGCGGCTAGGCGCCTTGCTGGGTGACGTTCGACCACTGCGGCTGTCAGGGCGCGATTCCGCAGACTCCTCCTGATCGCTGTCCGGGGTGAATTCGGGCTGGATGGTTGAGGAGTGGATCCCGTACGCGTGCAGGCACTTCCTGACCTGTCTGGCCAGACGCATATATCTCTCCGATCCCTCGCCCTTGATCTGGCAATCGACCTGGATGTGCAGAGAGGCCACGAGTTTGGTATCACTCAGCTGCCAAACGTGCAGGTGGTGGGAGCTGACCACCCCAGGAAGCTTCTCAATGTCTTCCTTGATGTGATCAATACTCATTCCGGCAGGCACCGCCTGGAGCAGGATTCGAGACGCTGCCTTGCACAGAGGGATGGCGGAGCAGAGGATGATGACAGTGATCAGAAGCGAAATACCAGGGTCAACGTAGTACCTCCACGGCCAGTCGGTGAGCCAAATGACAAGAGCAGATATAATGACACCGATGTTGCCGAGTGCGTCACCCATGACGTGCAGAAAAACGCCCCTCATGTTGAGGTCCCCATGTGTATGACCACTCGGCTTATCGCCATTCTGTCTCGGCTGCGCGTGGTTATGTGAGCTGTGCACATCATCATCGGATGGCTCACGCGGCTTTCGGCTGGACGTCTCGTCTTCGTCGGTGTAGTTGGAGGCGCGATCCTTACGGCGGAGGAGCTTGGAACGCTCGGACGGGCGCTCGGTCTCGTCCTGGCTCTCAGACTCAGACTCTGACGGTGGCTCCTCAAAGCGGCTGGCGGCAATGATGTCCTGCCTCAGGGTAGCAGGGTGGATATGGATGCTATCGACACCGCCGAATGCTCTGGAGGAGACACTGATTCGACGATGTTTGTCATGCGAATGGCGCTTGTGCGAATGGCGCTTCCGGGAATAAGGAGAAGCCCCTGTCTCTGCGACTGTGGAGCTCGTTTCATCGCTCTTGGTGAATCCACGAGGCCGAGAGTCGTCGGATTCAGGACGACCGATCCCCACATGGTTTTCTGGCATGACACTGGCCACGGTGCCCCGACGATCGTTCATCGTGTCCGTGGTCTGGCCCGGCTCGCCATAGCCTTGTTCCAACGCGTCTAGCTGATCCTGCTTCGCCCCGTGCGAATGACCCTGCGGAGACGCGCCCTCCCCGTGCGAATGCTCGTGGAACAGAACCAGCCCCAGGATGTTCGATACAAGGCCGAAGCATCCAACTATGCAGACCAGCTTAGCGTTCTTCACCTCCTGCGGCTCCACAAACCGCTGGATGGCCTCCAGGAAAATCGAGACGCACAAGGCGATGAGGAAGACCCCATTAATCAACGCACCAAGTGTCTCAGCGCGTTGCCACTACATTCCGCAACGATTGAGTCAGAACAGATCCACGGGGGGAAAGAGAGGGCAGCGGGACTCACGCCATAGGTGTACATCTTCGAGCTCGTCTGCTGGTTGGCGACCTTGACGGCCCATAACCCGACACAGAGAGATAGAACATCGTTTAACTGCGGGACGTCAGACGAAGCTCTGCAACATCCATTTAAATCCTTAACGACATCCAACATACCATATGAAAGGAATCGGCAACGAGAGCAAGCGAATGGACGGCATAGCCTGCGATCCCCGCGTCAGTCAAGAAGCGGCTTCTCAGCGGCTGGAGCTCTCCCTCTTACCGACTATCAGCTCGAGCAAGAAAAAGGCAGTGTCAATGAGCAGCAGGATGATGATCCTGTTGGACTTGGAGAGCCCCATCGCTGCGGCCCTGCGGCGCGCCCGTGGCGCGAAACCTGCGCAAAATCAACGCAGGGCAAAGTCTTTACAAGGTCTCCGTCGCCGCGACAAGTCGAGCAGCGGCCTGACGAGAAGGGAAAAAAAACGAGCAGAGATAGTGCAAGGGAAAGGGAGACGGGGGGGAGGTTTAAAAAAATCTGTTCATGGGACAAGAAGCGGCCGGAGGTGAAAGAAGCGAGAGAGGGCGCAAGCGGCGTGCCTTCTGATAATAACGAAGGGCCGGCCGTTGACGCACAGGTGGAGCGGTTTCGGCGCCAGGCTCCGGCCGCCCGGGGTGGCGCGCACGCCAACCGGCGCAGTTGGCTTCTCCTGCAAATAGCTGTCGTATTTTTTTTATTTTGTTATTTTTGCCCTTGTCGACAGAAGAGGCACGTTGCGCACTCTCTGCATCTCTGTGTGCTCCACCCTGCCTGGTACAGTACATCCGTCGGACATCCCTCACCGCAGCAGGCATGCCACACTCCTCGCAGAGGGGCAGGGATATAGCAGGGAGCGAGCAATGGTCCATGGCACGGACGAGCGCGGTAGCGAGAACTGCGCAATGATTACCCCACTGCTAAATTAGGGATGTCCGGGTTTTTCAAGTTTTTTTTTGCAACTTCTGCACCAACCCGAGTCAAGCCGCGGCCGAGACGCGCGACGCGGCTATTATTGGCTCCGAGGGGGCGGTGGCCCTTCCGACCGCGGAGAACGAGACCGCGCCCATCAGATCTGCACTGATCGCGGAGATGCACGTTTCCGCCGCAAGCACCTCGCCCCTTGCTCCCTTGTCCAGTGCCCGACCTCCCCAGGGGGCAGTTGAACGAACCTGCGCCATCGATCTATATTAGCATCCGACCACGCTGGATCCATCTTTGAAACCTGGTTCGTTAGTCAAAGAATCCACCTCCTGTTCGTCAAGGCTGAAGGGGCAACATCTCGCTTCATTTGGGGCGGAAAGGGGGTTCGCAGCCGAAGATGTGAGCCGTTATCTGATCTGTGCAGAGAGATATCGGCTGGGATTGGGAATAATAATAGACATCCCGGGACTCCATGCACGGAGTACGGGTATCCACTGAGATCGTCGGATGATATCTGAACCTGACCTCAGGATCGAAAACCCTCCTTTCACTACTGACTACGTTTTTCAATCCCGTGCACCCCCGCGGACACATCCTTGTATACCTAGTTACACAGGAGGGAGTCGCGTTATCGTATCTTCCAAAGCCGGCGGTATTGAATCCTCAAGCTCGCGCGGGTCGCGGAACCCGGGAAGTGGACACAGCACTCCATGCTGCTGTGCCATCCATGTCGGCACACCTGGCCTAGGCGCCTATGTCCAACTCCTCCGGCAACGCGAGACCGAAATTTATGAAACCTCGATGAAGAATGACAGCTTGACAGGTACGGAGCACAGTCCATCATACCTCTGTCCTCGTGCCCCTACCATATTCCCAAGTTGGCAGCCCCTCGGGTTCACGACTTCTCCTGTCAGTCTCCCAAACCCATTTACAAGGTCACAGCCCGGTAACGGTACGTAACCTACTGCAGGTTCCATCAAGGTCCAGGAACAGTAGCCTCATTGGCCTGCTGGTTCACCCTTCTCGATGGTCCTCCCGAGGTCCCGATCTGGCACCATCCGTGCCGTCACGCAGTCAAGGACATTTTCAATCCGATCATGGTTCTAGAACACATGCATGCCAAGAAATGAATGTATAAATCCAGCATAAGGATGAGAAATATACGACGCCATTGCATTAGTACACATTCCCCCCCTCCAATGCGTTCATGATACACAGCAAAAACATACGCACACAGGCCTTGGCGTGATCAATGAAGGAGAGCAACTTTCAAAGCACCTTTTCCATACCGACTATCTCGTCGAATGCATTCGAGTAATTAGTTACTTCTTGCTCCGTCGGGCGAGGAAGTGGCCTACGCGCGTACCCGCCGTATCCGTAGAAGGTCTGGAGGGCGCTCTTGGTCCCAACGATGCCAGTCCGGATTGCGGCCTGATCACCACGGGCCACGGCCGCCTGGAGCGTCTGGGCTTCATCGATCTTGCCCGTGGTGTAGAGATCGATCAGCTTGACGCAGATCCTGGGAGTGAGGTTCGCCAGACCGGCCACCACGCCCGACCCGCGCCCGACGAGGGCCTGCAGCGTGAAATCTGCGGAACCACCAATGCACATGAACCCCGAGCCGCGGTCTGTATGCGTCTGGCATTTGGTCGCAGCGGCGATGCGGTTGAGCTTGCCCGTATCCCCGCAGGTGAGCTTGCATCCAACGATCTTGGGGTGCTTGGCAAGCTCGATGATGGTGTCCGAGTCGAGATCCACGCCCGCCGTCACACCGGGGTAGTTGTAGATGAGGACCGGGATCGGTGAAGCAGCCGCCGCATCGGTATAGAACCGCTTTATGGACTCCGAACTATACTGGCCCTTGTAGTACGAGGGAGGAAGGATGATCGCGTAGTCTCCGCCGGACGACTGTGCCTCGCGGCAGAGCTCAATGGTCTCGCGGGTGGACTGCGCGCCACACCCTACAATGACGGGGAGATGCACGTATCCTGCGCGGTCCAGGGCGTCACGGGTAGTCTTGGTGACAACTGTGCGTTCGAGGTGCGAGAGATGGGCCGCTTCACCGTTGGTGCCCATGGTGAGTATACCAGAGACACCTGCCTTAGCCATGCGCACCGCATGGTCGGCGATTGTCTCCTCATCCAAGTTCTCTGTATCCTTCTTGAAGAACGTGAGGGTGGGCACGTAGAGGCCAGGCTTGAGGGAAGGCCGCGGATTATTCTCAGAGAAGTCACCGCCAGTGAAATGATGCTGGGAGTAGACTGTATTTGGCGGCACTGTACTGCCAGAAGGATTGGCTGCCGAGGCATAGCCCGGGAGGGGTGACTCCACGTCAGAGCCAGTCGACATGCGGAAAGCTTGAGAAATTGATCCTTTTCAGATTTTTTTTTAGCGACAAGGAAGTCGAGAATGGCTGAATTGTGGAATAATGGAGGCTGGAAAGAAGTTGTGGGAAAGACAAGGTAGCACGTCACTCGAAAACAGGGATGACGCAACATAATCTGCTGATGGCCGGTGTAAGTATGGAAAGAAATTCATATCGATATGCCAACTTGTTAAAAAAGCATGAGGAAGAGAGAATGAAATTAAGATCGAGGACTCTAATTTCCACAATGCGCTACACCTAGCAAAGACTGGGCTGAAGTATTAAGTGCCTAGGTACTATGTATGTAGGTCGTGAGAAACAGCAGCTGGTACCTAGCGGAGATAAACCCCGGCTATTCCCGTCTGCAAGATGCCCGGCCACATCCACAGAGTTAAAAGCTAGTGAGATTGTGGTGGATTTGCATCATTTACCTCGAAATGTGACACTCAGCGCGGCGTATTGTTCAAACGACATTCGCTGCTGCTATGGAATGAGCATAGATCAACCACAAGAATACCTACTCGACCAAATGAGTCATCATCTTGTTTCTCTCTTTTCGTAGCATTCTCAACCTGTGAGTGCGTGATGGCCTTACATGTGGATCTTGACACAATAGCTATGTGTGCCGTTGAGCTACTGGCTCGAAGACATCGGGTGATTGATACAGCAGCCCATCGAATAGTGGAATCTGGGAGATGGAATAAATGCTCATATTGAGAGCTTTGCTGGATATCCCACGCATGTGGACCATCTGCCAGTTTTCACATCGGGCTGACGGAGCACCTCCTATCCTGGTATTGCTCTGGTCTGTTGGCTGCTCCCTCGACATTGACAGGCATCGGTTCGCGTTGGGAGCCGTTGCGAAATAAAGTACCAATTGAAAATGGCTCACGCGCCCGATGAGCACCTAACCCTGTCGATTACCACTGGCATGATATCAGTAAGGTGGTTGTAAAGCAGCTACCCCGGAGAAAAAACACAAGTAGTGTCCCGTCATCTTCCGATCATTCAATCATCGTAGGACGGATGGGATCGTTTCAACTATGCATTTGCTTTCGTCGTTGGATAAGTTTAGCAAGCGGAATGTCGTCTTCATCATAGAATTCTGCTTCCTCGTCGACTCCAAAGTCGCGAAGGCGCTCTCCCTCGGAGTTTCTCCATCCTTCTTCACCTTCTTCCGAGGAACTTCCACAGACAGATTCAGTCTCGACAATTTGTCCGTCCTCCATCCCGTCAGCTTCAGCATATCGTTCGTGGAAACGTTTCCTGCGTTGCAGTCCCGCGCCACCCTTTCGACGCTCCATATCTTCCATTTGTCGCCGTTTGAAAGCTTCGATCTCTTCTTGAGCAGAACTAAACTGCTGTCTAAGAGTGAAAGGGTTGTCGGCGTCGATGGGCCTCGCCGGTCGCGGAATGCGGTCTGGATCAGGCGGTGGCCATAATAATCCAGGGTCTGCATGTTGAAGTTAGACTCTCAAGAGGAAAAAAAGATATGTGAAAACGCAGGGGAGTTATTCGTCCTAAATGTATAGAATCGAACGCACCTTCGAATCCATTTACTTCAAACTCAAGGCCGGTACTCCGATCAGGCGTGGCTGCAAATGGCCAAAACCAACTCAGGACCTGTAGGCAATGTGAGTTAGCTCCTGGTTGTAGCCGAGAACCGAAGGCGGGTGGACTGACATTTGAACTGCCTCCCATTCCCGCTTTGATATTTTGCCAGATCCCAATGTCGTACGGAAATTCTTGCTTTTTGATTCTCACTTTTATGCCATCCGGGCCTTCGAGGTAACCGCCAAAATGACGGGCTCGCCGGACAAGCGTTTTGTGCCTTTCGATCTCCCACGACTCGATCGTGGTAACATTCGCACCCAGCGACCATAGTGTCCGGACGAGAAGAATCGACAAGGCAAACAATGTAAGACTATTGATCAGGATAAGGAAAAAGAGATGGCCGAGCTGCAATAAGCTTGGGCCAAGATACTGCGAGTTGTCAGCATCGTCCGACTAAACATAGAGAAAGATGGGTAGTCTGACACTAGGTAAATTCCTATTTCTCCAGATAACAGAAGCCCTAACATAGAGAAAGTACTGAAGATATGCCATCGAGATGACAGCATAGAACAGGAAACGAATAAAATGGGGAAACGTAAAATGCGAGACGCAGTTTGAAGTCCACGGACAATGATGATCCATCTTGGGGATGCATCTACGAAAGGGTCAGCATCGGAGTCGAGTAACTGCTGCTGTTACAAGGTGGAAACGACTAACCTCTGGCAGGTTTTGCAATGGTGTGCTCGTGGAGGCTTGAAAGCCTCGCATCTACGACACCATCGTTGGCGGACGGTAGCGTCTATGCTGCCTTCGCGTGCAGCCTTCTCTTCATCTTCTTTGCGTGCTGGCTTCCAGTCCTTCGGGATGCGTCCTGGATCTACTGTACATGCTCGATAGTAACAAATCCAAATGCAGGCAACAAGAGCATTGAACTTCAGGAGTTCATCCTTCGTGAGCGGTGCTGGTTCGATGTACAAGAAAAGGTACTGGGAACTGTATGCAAGGAACGTGATCAATACACAGACAGCTGGTATCGCAAGTTGCGATATAGAAAAGGAGCTACACAGCATCGTGTGCTTCGTATACTTGCTGTGGTGGAGTAGTCGTCGGTCGACGCTCGGATTTTCGCGTGGTCTGCGGACGACGTGTCTGAAACTGGCGGCTAGAGTGCGTGGAAATACCACGCTGGGGAGCCACCAAAGCTCATCTCCAGAGCTCGCACGTGAAGAGAATACTACTCCATCAGGCCATGGAGGCCGTCTACTGATCTAACACCATCATTGATTTTTCTCCTTTCTCGGAACTAATGCTTTGAAAGTCGATCTTTTGTGATGCTTCTCTGCTCAGACTCATTTTAGACATGCCAATCGCTGCCCTTCCACAGTCCACAGTCCAGGCAATTGGCTCAACATCTGTCCTTTCTGATGCATGTTCCGTCGTCAAGGAGCTGCTGGACAATGCTCTGGACGCCTCTGCTTCTTCAATATCCGTTGAAATTTCACAGAATACCGTTGATGTAATCCAAGTAAAGGACAATGGGCACGGCATTCCGCCGGAAGACCATAGTTTGGTCTGCAAGCGCAGCTTCACAAGCAAGATCGAGACTCTGGAGGATCTGAGAAATGTGGGCGGGGACTCCCTGGGATTTAGAGGGCAGGCTCTGGCCAGTGCAGCTGAGATGTCTGGCAGTCTTACTGTGACTACAAGGGTTGAAACACAAGTAGTTGGGTCGATGTTGAAGTACGACCAGACAGGAGAACTCATAAGGTGAGCCCAAAGTTTAGCATATACAACTGTGCTGCGAGAATCTAACATGAATATGCAGCTCTGAGCGTGCTTCTCATCCGGTCGGCACTACAGTCCGTGTAGCCGATTTTCTCAAGCACATTCCAGTTCGAAGGCAGACAGCGTTGAAAGGCGCATCGAAGACGCTCACTAAGATCAAGAAGATGCTGCATGCCTATGCGATTGCGCAGCCTACAAAAAGACTGTCCTTTAAGGTCCTCAAAGGCAAAAATGAAAGTAGTAATTGGACATATGGACCCAAACCAAATGCGACGCTGGTGGATGCAGCGTTAAAAGTTGCTGGTCCAGAAATTATATCTCTTTGTACCTCAAAAGTGTGGCCATCTGAAGAGCAAGAGGAAGATGAAGAGGTGCAGACAAGCTCGGTAGACGATAAAAAGAAGGGCTACAAACTTGTAGCCCTTCTTCCCAAAACTAATGCTGGTAATGATTATGGATGTTCTATTATGCACTCGGACTTATCTGACGACGAGCAGATTTTTCAAAAGTCAGCAACGCTGGACAGTTTCTGTCTGTTGACGGGAGGCCGATGTCAGCCGCGAGAGGGACCATCAATGAAATCGCCAAATTATTTAAATCATATATTCGGTCTGTTGCGAAAAGCAATGGAAGCTCTGCGTCTCTTTCAGATCCATTCCTCTGTTTGCATATTCAATGCCCGAAAGGGAGCTATGATGCCAATATCGAACCCTTGAAGGACGATGTCTTGTTTGAAGATCCGCAGATAGTTCTCTCGCTTGCGGAGAGTCTTTTCAAGCACGTATACGGAGAAATAGACAGTTCCAGCAATGATGCTGGAAAGGCAGCAGTGGATAAGATACAAGAAAGCAATGGTCCCATGGCTCGAAGACTAACTGCTATATCCTCTTCACAAGGGCAGGATTCGGAGCGTACTTCCAGCCAGGCGACGCCTACCAGATTTCATGCCTCCGTTGCACCACCTTCTCTTAATACTCAACGAGCCGGAATCTATGTTTCGCAATTGCAGGAGGCAGAGGGTGCTTCTCAGGACTCAGTCACGCATCGCGACCTAGAAGCTGTGAACCCCTGGTCAATAGCGAAGATGAATGTCTCGGTCCGTTCGTTGCATGATACCCATCGGAACAACGACGCCAGTTCTCAATTATTAACACCGACTCGAGGGCAGGAAAGTTACGGAGCACGCGAAGAATCGATGCAAACGAGTCGCCGATTTTCAGGCAGCTCAACACTGCCAAGTCCTTCTAATTCCGACTTTACTTCCACATCACCAGACGCTCGACGTTCGTTATTATCCATACAACCTTCTCAAGCGTCTCCACCTTCCTCGGCTCCGAGTTTCTTAGCGAGATCTGCGAGAGACCGTGCTAGAGATAGAGAGCGTTATGGAAATGGAGCACTGGATACTTGGTTCCTGAAGACTACACAGCCTTCGCTCTCTCGACAATCTGTCGAGGATCTAGCCGTTCAGGATTATGAGGAGCCACTTTCTGGACAGCGCGTTGTCGAGCGTTTTGGAGCAAAATCCCAGCCCGATATTACAACTAACGCGGTTCGGGGCCAGAGTAGCCTGTTTCAACCTTTCAAGTCTCCATTGGATCCCACACGGACCGCAAGGCAAGCCCAACAAAATCTCACATCCAGCCAAGACATGGGGGATTACCCTTCTCCGGAACCCGAGGAGAGACGACAAGAATTTCCCGTGATGGAACGATGGTCATCTCTACTACATCACTCTTCTTCTACCCAGGAGACGAGCTCTGCTCTAGAGGAGGCGCTTGATTTTGAGCGGCGGAAGAAAGCCGCCATTCAGGCTCGACGACTGCAGATAAAGAACCGCTTAGAATCCCTAACACAAGGGAGTGATTATACTCCCTCGAGTTCCCCACATCAAAATCGCTACCTTGCTGCGCGAGCTGCTTTGGCCTCCTCCAATGCCAACGCTAACGCCGATACGAAGACACCAACTGCTTCGACACAAGCAGGAACTCCACGATTAGACCCCGACGACCCACGAGCGTACTTTATGCGTCATCGCGAACTCGACCAGCAAACAGAAAAGGCGGGAGGATCCAAAATTCGACGGCTGCACAGCAGCAAACTGCCCCTCGAAAGAATCCCCGAGGGATCTCATCTGTACGATCTCGGCTTGCCGTGTCCTATTGCACTAGAATCTCTGTCGAAGTCATTCAGACAGGGATGGGAAACGGATTCATACATCCAGTCTGGAACTGGATCGGATGCCTTTTCCTCCTCAACGGATATGGAAAGTACCGCGAAGCTGTGGGAGGCTCGATTGTCGGCATTGATTCGAGAAAAGTATAGAGCGGTAGACGGAGACGCGGAACCCGAGCTATATCTCGATCTATTCTCCATTATAAAGTCACACGTGGAAGAGTCATCTCAAGACTGACCTGACAGCTAACAGGGGATCTGGATTTATCTGATAACAACCCTAGGTATATTTCTTGCATCTTACATGGCGTCGTTAACAGGCGATGTGATAGACAGGCGGTTTTCTGATAACTGTGTTTTAATTGACCAGTTAATGATTTATTCTCCGATGTTGTAATGTTTGCACCCTTCGATATTTTCTTTCTCATTTTTCACATTTTCATGCTGATTAAACAGCACATAACTACCATTACTTATATAAGCATATTCTTCGGGAGGCTACTGGTGAGGTCGACGTCCATCTTTCAAAATCCATCTTTCAAAATATTTGCCGACATGTCTACCATACGAAGGGCAGAGGTGCTGTCCTGTATACCGAGGGAAGCATTTATTTACATTTCTGACAGTTTCTAGGCGGGATAGAAGGATGTCAAGTCTTCATACCAGCGCGCTGGCATTATGTAATTTTCAATAGTTTGTGTAGGTCTTTTTAGATTCTATAAACAGTCAGCCATATTTACGTTAGATGAAGCTATACAGTGTCCCTTGACAACATGAAAAGACCACTCGTCTATGCAAGCAAGCAGCATCTCCATAAATCGCAAACTACCTGCGTCAAAATATGGGCAAAAAGCTGCAGAGCCTGTCCGCAAGTATCAGTTCTTCCTCGCTACGCCTCTGAGCCGGACATATCCCAGCCATTTACTCCCATCCTCAGGCCTCGTGAGGATAGTCTCAAGGATATCGCAAGCCTCCTTGACAGCGCTGTCCCTCTCATTCTCAGGGAGGAGATCGAGCATCTGTGCGCCCATCAGCCTGATCCAGCCCTCGATCCCACCGTCCGGCCCAGTCGTCGCCTTGGTTGGACGATACTCGGTCTCCAGCTTCTCGACTTGGAATCCGAGGTTCTCCAGTGCGTCTCTCATCCATGTCTCTGACGGGAAGAACCAGGGGACCGACTCCCGGGCCTTCTCGATGGGGACCTCGTGGCGGACGAGGACGCCCAGAAGCGCCGCCGTGATCTCTGCGACGTTGCCGTGGCCGCCCATCTCGAAGACGAAGGCCCCGCCAGGCTTGAGAGCGGAGTGTATGGCACGAAGGGTCGATATTCTTGTAGACTCATCTTTCAGAATCCAATGCAGGGCTGCGTTCGAGACTCTGTATAGGACGTCGAAGTCGTTAGTCATATTATGTTCACATCATAGATAAAAGTGTAAGTTTCATAAAGCGGTGATTTCAGAATCTCGAAATACGTACACCTTATCCCACGTGCCATCAACAATGGACGTCTCCTGTTCCAAGAACCGGCAATCCACCACGCGGAACTCCGTCTTGGGCCCACTGTAATCCTTCTTCGCGGACTCTATCATCGACGGAGACGAATCCAGGCCCAGTACAAAGGCCACACCTGGGAGGAAATTCTCCGTGAACTTGCCATCGCCGCAGCCGATGTCAAGGACCCTGTCCGTTAGTTGAGGATCCAGGTACCGCAGGAGGGTCTTCGTCAGCTGCGGCACGAAGGATGCTGAAGCGGAATATGCCTGACGGGTGAATAATGAGCCATTGAGCCGCCACTGAAGAAGAAGAAGAACAGCCGGAACTGCTGGAGTCTTTCTGGATATACCTGAGAAGACCAGTGATCCTTCTTCGCCGGCTGGTTCTCTGTCTGATCCGGCATCTTGGGAAGAATGTGGGGAACAAGAGACCGGGGGATCTGTCGGGTCTTGGCACGTAGCTCGGCAGTCGATGGCCGCAAAGCCCGCCGTAGTGGAGTCTATCTGAACGTCAGGGATAAAGCAGAAACTGCAATCAAAGTGACAATGAGGCCTGATGCTGTGCGAAAGAGGTCACAAGCTGCTCTTTTTATATTGCAAGACGGGAGCTATCATTGCTGAGCATATGCCGCCGTTCTATCTCGGGTTTTCCCACGCTCGAACCCCTCAATGTCGCCGATTTCGGAGCCAACGTCACTTCTCGGTTTGTCCCCACGACGATGAACAGCAGAGGATATGAGGACGTATTCATATCATTGGACAATGGTCTTCAGCTTTTCCTATTGAGGCTGATAGTCACATCGGTGATGTCTGCGTTATACTGTTGTTCGTCCCTTTTCAGGCTGTTTCTCAGATGCCAGAATGCGGTTTCCTGCTGTCAGCTGGCGTTGAATTCTGTACCAATTATCCTCTTTTCATATCTTGCCTTCATTATTGCATTTTTGATGTTTCTGTGTTGTTGGCAGTTGTCGCAAAACCAGCCATGTTTGATCCTCATGGGGTCCCCTGGGCCAAGACGTCCACTGCGGAATGCGCTCTCCTATATCCCTTTGCTCAGTGAATGGCAGAGGATGATCAAGCATATTCGACATGCTTTTGCTTTGTTGCTCACTTGTTTTGGAGAGAAAAGAAAACGGGATCTTCGTCGTGCGAAGGTAGAATCTGCGTGTTATGCCTGGAGTCACCTGCTACTGCCTCTTATCCAATATCAAATTGAGATATCGGAGCCGGGTATGGAGCAATACTCACAAGCAGTGGCCTGACAGATGCCCTAACGCAGAGATTCTCTGAGAAGCAAGTGCTACCATCACTGCTGGACTCAGTGACGGGTGGATGGCGTTGTGATTGCGGCGTGTGATGGTGGTCGTGGGCGAAGGACACGCTCCTCGCCCTTCTGGCAGACATGTGACGCTACAGCCGCAGGCACCCTGAGCCGGAGAGAGGTTATATTTGCAGGAAACGCGAAATATCATTGACCCCCCTAGTTAGCACAGTCAGGACAAACAGTGATCGGCTGATAGGCGGCTCTCCACCCCCGACAACGGTCGAAAATCCCCACCGGGGGGTTTTCATAGCACAGGACGGTAGGCTCGACACCCTTCTGTGTGAACTTTTTGTTCCCCTATCCAAGACTTGTTTTTATTGCCGTCCAAGACGAGAGACGCGTCGATTGGAGGCCGTATCGCGGTGCTCCAGGCTTTTTTGAGCTCTCAAACCTGCTATCATTGCTGTACGCGTGCCTGGTCTTAGAATTTGTGAATCCAGCTTGTTTTGTTGAAAAAGAGGAGTTACGCTTGCTGTGAGGCACGGACGTCATGTACGATTTCGGTTACATACTTATATTGGCGGCCATAGGAAACTTTGGTTGAACAATTCTATTGGCATTTAGGGGAATATCTATGTGCAAATTATGATCCTATAGTATACCTTTCCCCTTACAGAGCGGACGGTGAAAACAATCATGCCGTTTTTAAAAAGGTCTAAAGACGCGTAGACAGCTGTCCCAATATCTCCTTGACAATAGGGGCATACAGCTTGGTGATAGTGCTGCGAGGCCGTGTCTGACGCAGGCACGCTACAATATGCTCCATGCGCGTCCCGTTTTCTTCCTCGTCCTTCTATCTCGACTACTGCCCCAGAGGAGCAAAAGACACGGTTTCAAACTGGGGCTTTTATAAATATGGCTATTTCCAGCAATACAGGAGAGTTAATATGCCTTAGTGAGATCGAAGCAGGAAATAGTCCTAGTACGGTCCCACTGACAGGTGGGGTTGTACAGATATATCTAACAGGCTGATCTTTCATGGCACTTCATACGAACCACGCGTACGGTGTAGAAGAATTGGCGGTTCTATTGTTAGCATTTTGCTATCTTCAAAGTTAGATAACGTCAAGAGTGAAGATTTGGTGTGGTCGAGACCCGGGGGACTGTTAGTATGGACCCATTTGATGGGGGCTGATTGTGATGCCACCTTAAACCTGGTCTGGTAGAGGTCCTAGATCCTAAAACTATCATGGCTACTTAGGCAAAAACACTGGCAGTGAAGTTGGAGGGCGGCATTGAATCAACGCTCCTATCAGCGGGACTGTACTAACAGTCCCACGGGTATCGACCACAGTATATATCGGAGCTACGCGAAGTGCCAAACTGTCAATTATCTACGACCCCGGACTTGTGGAGATACGCCGTCTTGGCGGGGATGTCGATCGCTGATCTTCAAAAGACGCACGCGGATTGGCTGGCGCGAGGGTTACATTTTCTCCATATTATAGATCCTAATTGTTCCTAGATAACCTCCACTAGATCTCTCGCATACTGTATCGAGTGATTCGAGTCGATATATACTCCGTATATTCCGCAGATAAACGCGATTGTTCTCATGGCGGAGCAGACGAGCATGGTCCGCGCGGCGGATAGGCCAATAATGTCGGTCTGGACGCTGGAGGCGAATGACCATCCTCTATCGGCTTCTCCAGGGGCGAACCGTCGGCAAGCAACGCCGACATCCGATACGATGTCCGCCTCCCGACGACGCTCTGCTCTGGCACATTCAATTCCATTCGATGTCTCTATCGGTCACCGTAGGTTATTAAGAAGAACCCAGGGATGTCGTCAACGTCCATCTCTGGCCTCGGACGTGTGAGCAATGGCCGACCATGACGCGCAGCAGTCAGGCCCAGAGCCGACGCCTGCGTTCTCCAGAGCCAGCACCCGAACCTTCTACGATGATACCGATATCTACGATAGCCACAGTCAGCGAGAGGCCACGGAATTAGAAGAGCTCGATTATAGCCATCTCCATGGCGACAACGACGACCGTCGAAGTCTCTCCAGCGGATCGGTGTCGACCGGAGAGTTGCACGTCACTCCCCGTCGGACGAGATCGCGGACCAGCAGCGTCCGCCAGGACACAGGGCCGTTCAGAGGCATTCGGAAGTTCTGGGCGAGGAATGTCGCCCTGACGGTGCCGCAGAAGAGTAATCGGGATCATTTTGGTGAGTTTGTTTCGTGTTCTTCTGTATATAGTTCTTCTTTGAGAGTCTACATTTTTCTCCCATGTGTTTACGAATTGGTTTTATCTAAGTTGTATTCCCGTGTCTCTTCCTTGTCTCTTTCTAACACAACAATTAAAAAAGCCCTCGAACGAACCTTCCTCGCATACTTCCGCACATCCCTTGCCTTCTCCATGCAAGGTGTCCTCATCGCTCAGCTCTTCCATATCCAGCGTTTCATGGCCAACCCTACCCCACGCTTCGGGTTCTACATCGTCGGAGTGCCCCTCTCCGTCCTCTGCCACTGCACCGCGATCCTGGTCGTGGGGATGGGCGCGCATCGGTTCTGGAGGCAGCAGAGCGCGATCGCGCTGGGGAAGGTGCATGCGGGCGGGTGGGAGCTGAACTGTATAGGTGCGCTGACGGCGGGGGTGAGTTCTATGCCATATCAAGCTTTATGCTATGCCTGTTTTATGCTTTGGGGGAAACGAGTTTCTGATTACATTGCTGTGCAGGTCTTAATGACAATATTCGCTCTAGCTATTGCGATCATTATCGCGATTGATGAGAGACGTGATGTTTGAGCATCGAAGGATAGTTATCAAATTATGGGAATGTATTTCCACGGCGAGATGGCACATAGATTACGATGTTTAATGGCCAGTCATGGACAGCTCAGTGTCTTCCGTACAACAAAAGTGGATGATACGAGGAAATCCATCAACATTTCATTTACTTTGTCATTATCACTGATGTATATAAAGTAATAAAACGAAAGCAATTAATCAAACCTCCCATATCCTGTTAGATACTGTACCTTTGCCTCACTTCGCGACTTGCCTTGTCAGCGTCACCTTCTCAACTACCTCCTCCACAACCTCTCCATTGTGGTCCACACTTAGCAGTTCCATTACCTGCAACTCGACACCCAGCACCGTCCTCAGCAAATTTGGAAATGCATTACACACTACTTACTGATTGTACTTGTCAGGACACATGCACGTTTACACTAAGACCAAAGGGCTGCTTGTACAGTACGACAACCTCGAATGGGATATTATGCGGCACTGATATATAGCTCGACAGACGTCCACAGACTTCAAAACATCGCCCACTATGGTGCTTTCTTCACAGCCACAGGATGCAGGTGGCGTAGAAAGGTCTCCAGTTTGACCAGAATGCGACGCGGAACAAACAATCAGGACCAGATGCCCAGCCCCGCGACTGGCCAGCCAAGGTATAACGTCCGAGCCCTCCGCGTCCACCAACTGTCAAGTATGTTGCGTTTGCGTCAAAAGCGTCAAAAGCGAGATTCTTTTGTTGGTCTCACTATGATGAATCGGTTTATCCCTTATCTCGTCAACTCGATACCCTCCCGCCTAGATGGTAACCACCAACCCTCAGTACCTGCTTTCTCATTTCAAAACCGCTGGGACTACTCCTTGCTGGAAGTTGGAGCATATTCTCACCCTTATATACTACATTAGAGCAGGGAAGAGTACATGCGGCCATAGGGTGTGGAAAACAGGGCTTCCCGTCCGCTCAGCCGTACTTAAGCCACACGCCGGCCGGTTAGTAGTTGGGTGGGTGACCACCAGCGAATCCCGGCTGCTGCATGTTTATTTCAATTTTATTCTTTTTTCCCTTTATTTGATATCATCCTTGAGTGGAGGTATTCGGTGTTGAAGTGATGTAGAATGGAGCGTGGTAGGTGGGTTGAAAGCTCGAATCTTGATTCTCGTCGCACTGTGACGAGTACAAGATACACAATGTGTTGACGATTGTTCTCTACATTATCATATCCTCCAACCACCTAGGGTGAGACTTTAAGTTCTGTGATGATAGACCCCTTATATATCTGTCTTGATAGATCTATATCCAGGTCGAACTTCCTCAGTCGCCCCATCTCCATGTTGACATGATCCAGATACGAAGAACTCTGTCATGTGCAATACAAAAGAGATAAGACTGCGAGGTCCAGGCACTGATTCCCTGTCTATGTAAATCCATTTACAAATGGACATAAGATCGTTCTCCTGGTGAACGGGCCCATTAACTTCTGAGCCCGGCATGGTCAGTTCAAACAAAAAAAAATTTGATGCAATGTTGCTAATTTGCTACGGGATGCACCAGTAAGAGCCTAGCATGATACCCTCCACTACTATCCCCTTTAGTTTAACCTAATGGACGTGACTGTTAGCGTACTGCAACAGTTAAGGTTTAGCTGAAGAAAACCCCTGATTCCGACCTAAATTTTAGTTAGGACTCCCCTAAGACCACTATCTCTTCCAGGGGCTAATCTCAAGTAATAACCGTAGATTACCACTGAATGTCTTCGAGCCAATTGCTTATTCTCGGAATATAAAGATATCCCCGTTCAGGACTCGTTGGGATAAACCCCTACACGGCAGAAATAAGCAGCTTTGTATATCGCATGCACTTGGAATTGTAGAAAAAGCCACACCCTAACCTTCTACCAGTTATAAGATTTAGTTGTGACTCTTGTCTGGAGAAACTCGCAATATTCAAGGTAAAAACTATGTTTTCTTCATTATTTGCCAAGTCAATAGTGGAGCTAGCACACTAACAGCTTACAGTAGAAACATGGTCCGGAATGAATACTGTACGAACAAGGCGACCTCCGAATCGCTCTCAGTCACGATCACGGCAACAGGCTATTTCATCAGCGTGTACGACACGCGTTTGGAAGTAAGTCTACGCGTCCGGGGGCGACGATTTCGATGAACTCTGTTACTCCATCGCACCAGATGGTTCTGGCGCCTATGAAACGCCTTAGCGGGTCTTTGTGTGGAATTGAACAGAATTATTGCACGAGTTAGCTGTTAAAGCAGCAAAACACTGATCAGTTACGCGTTCCAGACATAGCAGAGCTGTTATGACAAGGGATCATATGAAGTCATTGGCTATAGGATAAAATTCCGAACGTACACCTGATTTGTATGCAAGATGGTGTGCTGTTCAATGATTGGCTAAACTGAAACATTTCTGAGAACTAGAAATATGAGGCCCATATCTTAAGCCGCAGACAATAATCTAGTATATTTGGACATCCAGCTTGCGTCAAGCAAACCAGAATCACAGGCCCGATTCCAACAGCAAGCATTGATTGACTTGGTTGGAAATCTTCCCCCCATGGCTACCAATCGTTCCCCGCGCCACTAACTTGGGGTCTCGCGGGGTAATTCCGTCCGTCAAGTACTTTTGTCCGATCCGGCTATTATACTTGGATACAGCTAATCATTTCCAGGATCGCGTTGTGAATGTATATGTTCTTTGTAGCTTTAGTTGAAGTCGATGCTTCTAATCGTGACTATTATCGGCTATCTTCTTGGTTTTCTGAGGAGCCAACATTCACAGCCTTAGAACGGAAGCATAATGAGATGGAGATTGCTTCCTGCTTACGTTCAGGAAGACACCTACATAGAACGACCAATGGCAAAGTTTTATGGGGACATAAAGGTATGTTTAGGACTTCGGAAGCCGGAAGGAGCTCTTATCATTCTGATTGACTACTTGGTTTGACAATGGTTACAGAACAACCAGCCCGACCGACATCCTGAATTCGAAAACCTTCCTACGCTCCCTTCGATATGAACAGATAAGAAACAAAATAAATTCTCTTGGGTTTCTTCAAACTGGTTGTCAGACAGTGGACAGACCTAAGTAGGGAGGTGTGTCCATACCATGTTGATGTTACATAATCCTGACATCAACCATCCCCATTCCTCCACCTCAAAAGTCTCCAGACGTCCTCACCGGAATGGGCTCTTCCCGCTCCAATTCACAAACGAATCCAGGATGGAGATCTTAGATCTATCCTCCATGGTCGAGGACGGGTTGGACAGCCCGTTTCAGAGCTCCCCGTTCCCAGTGACCCCAGGGGATGTCGGTATCCTGAGATCCACGATCCTGCCCTCATTCGCACTGCACTCTGGCCTCTCGATTGCCGCGTATGTTGTCTCTCGAGCTACGGGCCGTGTGGAGGTCAAGGACTTGTTCTGGCCGTCGGGCCAGGTCATCAACGCCTGGTGGAGCGCCGTCGGGCGCACCATGTACTACGGCAATATCAGCTTCAACGTCGCTTGGAACGCCCTGTCCTGGACGCAGAAGGTGCTCCTCGGCGGTGTGACCGCCTGGGGACTGCGGCTGTTCTACCACATCGCGTCGAGGAGCATCGCCAGGGGCAGGGAGGATCCGCGGTACGAGGAGTTGAAGAAGCAGCCTGGGTTCTGGAACAGGACGTTCTTCACCCAGTTCCTCCCTGAGGCGGCTTTCCTGACCGTCATCACTCTGTCCTTCACACTCCCGTTCCGGATGCCGCATACGACTGTTTCTCTGACGCCGGAGCAAGAGTGCCTGCGCCGGACACTGGCCGTCGGGCTGTTCAGCGCGGGATTCGCCCTGGAGGTGCTGGCGGATGTGCAGCTCGAATCTCACAGAGAGGAGCGTACTGATCTATGCCGCGAGGGCGTGTGGAGCATTGTGAGGCATCCTAAGTAAGTTATGACCTTTAATAGCTGCGTTCTTTGATCAATTGGTTATATAACTCCTGCAATATTTCATATTAGATACTGACCTCATGTCCTCAGCTACCTCGGAGACACTCTCGTCCACCTCTCCTTTCCACTCCTCTGCTCCACCGGCCCATTCCATCCCGCGACCTTCCTGGGCCCCCTGGCCAACTGCATCTTCCTCCGCCACGTCGGCGGAGACAAGGAAAACGAAGCAAGCCAGGAACGGCGCTACAAGGCGGAGGATCCGCACAAGTACGAGCAGCTGCAGGAATGGCGTCGGACGAAGCACAGCTTCTGGCCCGGGCTGTGCGAGCTGAAGAATCCGTGGACCTGGATCATTGTTGGATGTGGTGTTGTCGGCGTGTTGGTGGAGGAAACTGCGAGGGTATGTTTTACGACGTTCTGAATTTGGTCTGGCTTCTCGATTTCTTCGGATTTTTTTTGGGAAGCTGGCTTCAAGTGGAAGTGTATGAGTATTGGCCTCTGACTCAGGACTACATAATTATTAATCATTGTTCGGGAATTCAATGTAGTTTTATCTGATAAAACAAAATTGCCGAATTTATACCTATGTGAACAATAAGAAGGGAATTACAAATGGCACGAACTTGTAAAGGGCATTATTTCGATCAGATGAGGATTCCAGAATCATCTCAGTGAGTTAACAAGCAAACTACACTGTCAGTGCTCTTTATATCGCGATGCAGCGAAAGCCGCGATAGATGTAATAGAGGGTAAGTCCATTAAAAGGTTAGACTAGATTAGCTATCCTGTTTGGCAATCTTCTCTATCAGTTTATGTATTCAGAAAGGAAGTTCGCTACAGAAGCCAGGAAAGAAAAGATGGACATGAGGAATGAAACTGTAAAGGTTCTGAGCAGGCATGGACGCTGCAGGCAACTCCTAGGCGTTGATGATGCGCTCCTTGCTCATGCCCCGGAGGAGACAGGAACATATCTTGTGTTGCAAAGGAAAGACATCAAATGATCAGTAAATGGTTGCTCATCTTCTCTCGACGTGATTGTTCTTCTGCGATTCCTTGATAATATCTCGTCCTCTCCTTCTGTAAAAGAAAGAAAATGAGCACGCTGCAATGGATTGTCATGGAAGGGAGCAGCACCGAGAACCAGCACGCGAGGGGGAAATCAGTATCCCTTTCTCCTCTCGTAGACGTTTATCAATTTCTCTCCCCTCTCCATTCGGCCCAGATTCACCTTCAGTACATCCAGAGACCGTGGGATATATTCGATACCAAGCGCGCTGATGTGCGGGCTGAGCTGCAGGTTCGGTGCGTCCCACAGCGGGTGGTCCTTAGGCAGGGGCTCTGGGTCAGTGACATCCAACGCTGCTCCGCTCAGTTCTCCGGACTTTAGAGAGGCAATGAGCGCGTCATGGTCGATAATCTTGCCCCGTGATATGTTGGTCAGATACGGCTTGCGTCCCTGGCGCGTGCAGTGCGATGAGAGAATGGAAAATTCCTCGGCGCCCAGGAGGTGAGTGGTCTCTGGAGTGAGCGGCAAACAGACCACTAAGTGATCCAGATCGAGGGAGAGGAACGAGTGAAGGGACGCTTTGTCTCGTCCATGGTGCCAGGAGACAGGTAGTGTGCCGTCCGGATCCCCTGTTCCAGGGACAATGTATCCCGTATCACGACGCGACTCGGGTGTGTGACGGGGCGAGGCAGTATAAGCGTAGACGCTCATACCGAGAGCGACGGCGACACGTGCAACTGCATAGATGTTAATAAGAAAAGAAAAAGATATCATCCCAGGGTCAAATGAGGCCTACTTTGCCGTCCTATGCTTCCATAACCAAGGATGCCGACTCTCTTCCCGACCTGATCTTGCAACGATCCCAGAAATTCCTTGTGTTCAACCCACTTGTGCTCCTTCTGGGCCTCGTAAGTCAAATTGTATTTCCTCGACGCGACGAGCCAGTTCATCACCGTCCATTCTGCGATAGGCGGCCCGTGAATTCCAGAGCTCGTGGTGATGGTAATGTTGGTCTCCGTAACAATTGGATGATTTACGAGGTGGTCGACGCCTGCAGAGAGCGTATGGAGAAGTTTTAACCTAGAGACAAGACATCAACTCTCAATACGACCGTCTTACACACGACGATCGGGCGTGTGCATACCTCGGAACATCTTCAGGGTTCGGTATATACCACGTCGTGGCAAGGATAGTTGCTTTCTGCCAGAGCTCTATAGACCATATCAGCGACATTCATCGGTTAAAGAAGTAGGTATCGAAAACTTCGAGGGGACGATTTCAGAAACATTTCAAATGAGCTTCATGCAACAGGATCCACGGGACCTAGGAAATAAGAAGAGAAAGATCCAACCTTTCGGAACTAGAGACCCAGCAAGAGATCGATCACCACCAGGGCCATTTTGCGGCCGGTAGAAGGTGACCTCGATGTGCGGGAATGTTTTCCGAATGTCCTCTATCACGTCTGTTGGCTCATCGTACGGCATCAAAATGAGCAAGTGCTCCTTCTGTGCAAGCGGTGCTTCTCCCATTTTCTTTCAACTGCTGAAAGCCGCCAACAATAATCTCTCGGTCTATGAAGAGGGATCAAAAACCAGCTAAGTCCAGAATATGCTGGAAACAGCTGAGCTAAAGTACTTGGAGTACGATGTACAGCACCTCAGTCAGTGTTGCAACTGACGATAAATAGGCAAGAAGATCAGCAATTTTGGCAATTATAAATGTACTCGAGGAACCGCGCAGCACGTGCCTAATAATACAGACTAAGCTTGGGATGACCCGTTATCAGTCAGCTCTACCCCGCGGAAGTTGAGGGGCAGGGGTGTGAATGGCGTGATCAGTCAATTATCTTGCATTCATGCAACAAGAGCAGTGAAATAATGCTAGCAAGAAACAATCTACGCCTAAAGCAACTTCGGCGAGGTTGAAACAAACAAACTGGTTTAATTTGTCATCACAACAACGCTAGATCATGTACTGTCACGTGCATCGTACGGTCGACCCAAAGGGCTTATCGAGGGCAAGAGATAAGATCTCGGGTGTGCTGTGAGGTAGCTTACCCAAGAATCTCCGTGTTGCATTACTTATTCAAATGACTCTGTTCATTGTCTCTCAACGCTTCTCTTTCCCCTGGTCTTCAGCTGACGCGGCAAGCATCACAAATTTCAATTGTCAAAGCAGGAATGGCTGTCTCGTCACTATTGGAAACGATGCCCCCAACATACAGAATCTATTACAGGAAGCAACCGCTGCCAGCAGCTCCTGTCCTTCCGTACCTCAGATCATAACAATGACTGGTTGAAGAACGAGGCCCATATTGGAAGCATGATCCAGCACGGATTCAATTAGTCTTGGGATATCAGAATAGGCAACATCGTAAGTCATCAATTCCATTTCGACTCCGAAGGAGACTACGTAGGTACAAACGCCTACGTCCGATTCCCGTATTTCGCCCAACCATAACTGACTATACAGAGAAAACCATGAGCAACGTAAGAGATATATTGAGAATCCAACCCTGAAAACACCCAAAAAAGGAATCCTCGCTGTCAGACGCAAGATAGGTACTTATCGCCTACACAGCCATCCAGGCTAGCCTCTCCCTCCCAACGCCTTTAGCCTCTCTCTGAACGCTTCCACTTCCATTTCTTGCCTCGAGTTCATTTTTCCTTCTTGTCCCTGTTCTTGGTCTGGCTTCAGAGAGATAGAGATGTACTCTCCGTCGCCTCCTGGGGCACCGACGGTTACCCACACGAACTTGCCTGCGTTTCCCGCAGCGGACAGACGCTCTTGGGGCCCTTCCCAGAAGACCTCTGATGGATGGTGGACATGGCCATTGTCCTCATTAGCTGATGGTGGTGGCCGTCCTCCTAGTCGTCCCCATTTAATCCAGCCCTTCAGGACCTCTTTCACAAAATCAATCTTCTGCATGAACGAGTTTGCATCGAGGATTTCACGAAGCTTTTCTTCAGCGGTGTTCGAGGGAGAGGAGCTTGCGATAGCAAGGAAACTTGCCGCTTCATCAGAGGCCACAGCGCGAGTATCGAACCCAGAGGGATGCATCTTGCCTTTGGCAGCAAGGTAACGAGCTGCAGAAGGGGATAGGTGGTAGAAGTCTATCCACGGTGACGAGTTTCGGGTCCTTCCATGGGAGATGACCAGCTTTGTGTGGTCGGGGAAATTAAACTAAAAGATGTGTTAACAAACTGGCTTGTAGGATGTTCACGGGAATCGCTTACCTGGAAAGCACCATCCCCAAATCCCCAAACACCGACATTTCCCAGCCGCTGATAGAACTTGACATAGTGACCGGAGCTGCTAGTTGGCAGCACATCTTCGTCCAGAGGTTCTTCGTCACCATGTCTGCCCAAAGAACCGATCATGTATTTCCCGAACTGGTCTACGAGCTTGACCCGTTTGACTTTCTCCGCTTCGCATCTCGCACACTCAATTCCGGCATCCGTTCGAACCCTCACTCCAGAGCCTCCAGAGCCGTTGCTGGAACTCTTAACCTCGAACACGGAAGGGTGTACCATTACCCTTCGGATACCTCGACTTTCAATAGGACCATCGTCACAGAGCTCGTAAAATTCTACTGGTTTGCCGTTTTGGGGAACTAGCTGATTAGCTTCAGGATAGACATATCCACCTCCGTCTCGTTTTTCAAGGCAGCGGACCTTGCGACGGATGTGTCTTTCGCCGTCCCTCACCACGACGCCGCTTGCCGGTTGGCCGTTCTCTGCTTTGAAAACGCATCCAACGCTCCCATCATCCAGCACGTATCCAATTCCATACCGATTGGTATAGTCAACCCACTTGATGACGTAGGCATGGGGCGTTTTCTTAGCCGGCGGCTGGTGGCGGCGACGAGTGGATGGGTAAGGTGCCAGGTTTGTGAGGAGGACTTTTATATCTTTAACCACATCCTCAGGTGAGGATCCTTGCAGAAGTTCAGCTTTTTCATCGGGATGGATGAGCGGACTCAGACCTAGGGTCGAGCGCGGCTTGTTTCCTGATGAAACTGACTTGCCACGTATCATCCGATGAGGATTATCTTCGGCATTTTCTGTCGGTTGCTGGTTCTCGGCCGATGTCTTTCCGCGTGAGGCTGGTTTTTCATTCTCCTTTTCCTTGGATGGAACGGGAGCCTCTGCTTGTGTCGCAGAAGGTCTACGTTGATACTGTTCCTTGTCTGGATACGGGCGTGCCGCAGTCGGCTCAACTCCCTCAGACACGTCGGGCGGCGCAGGGGGCTTTGCTTGATTTGCTGCTTCAAGCTGTCTCCTCGATTGCGAGCGAGTTTTTCCGACCATCAACCCGCTTGGAACACTGCTTGACTTGGGCATTGGTCCGGCAACAATCCTATCTAAATCTCGGAAAGACGCAGAATATGACGGGGCAACACCGCGCCGCGGGCGGATAGGAGGCTCAGCCAGCCCTCCTGGAGGCGACGCCGCGGCAGGAGCTACCTCTGGATCTGGTCTGACCATCGCTTCAGGTGGTCGAGCTGTTGTCTGCGGGCCACGGCCCGCTGAAACTTTTCTAGTAGAAGGACGAACTGGAAGAGCTTGTTGCCGGAGCATTGCGGCATGACTTTGCGGCTGTGTCTCCAGTCGCCGAAGTTGTGCAGCAGCAAGAGCAGCTTGTGTCCTGGCTAGAGTTGCTGGGTCGTTTCTCAGAGATCCACTGCGTATATCCGAACCATAGCTATCATCTGTAAGGGTCTCAAGACTGTTTTCTTCTCGGGATGTGACGCTGGCGACACTCCAGTCTCCGTCTGGATCATGAGGGTATTTGTAGACAAAGCCGTCCGGGAAAGGGACTATCGGCTGAAGTCCTCTTTCATCTTCTACGGCGCACTCAGCGTATGCGGACTTGGAGCAGTTCTTTCCCACGGCCTTGCGCACTGATCCGTCAGGCTTTCTGCCCACACCGCATTCGGCAAAAAATTGGTCCTTGCAGAACAGATAACGCTCATCGGGATCGTTTATGTGCGCAGCTTTCCCCATATACTTCTCATCGTAAGCTAAGCTGTAGCCTGTGGCAATGCGATCTCCACGAGGATCTTCTGCCTTCAGCCAAACAGGCTTGCTAAGACGGCATTCTGGATCCAGCTGTCGCGGAATACAACCGTTATACATGTTGAAGAAATCATGTTCGACAATGTCATCAGGCTCAGGGCGTTCGTCCTCGGACAAATTGAGACACGAGCTGACCAACGTCTTGGCTTCTGTTGGTATGTAATTTCCACATTCCGACTCGCTAGGCCAGACGTAGCTCAAATTCCTGACCTTCTTGTATATCTCTTCCTGGGTCTTTGATTGAAAAGGAGGATACCCGGTAAGCATTGCAAAACTGTAATTTCGGTAAGTGTGCTGGCCATCGAACCTTGTAGGAGACGAGAGCTCACCATATCACGCCCAATGACCATATATCTACTTTCTGTGTGTGTCCACCCTTGCTTTTATCAATGACTTCCGGGGCAATATAGTTGGGCGTGCCGCACAGGGTCCTCCTTCGACTCTCATCCTTTTCCGTGAGGATGATTGCCGCCAATCCGAAATCACCGACTTTGATGTTCATATTGTGATCCAGGAACAGATTGCCCATCTTCAAGTCTCGATGCGCGACATTCCGCTTATGCATATATTTAACCGCCCCACATAATTGGATCATGAACCGTCTAACTTCGGGTAAACTCAAGCATTTTCTCTTTTTGACCATGTCCATGACGGATCCGTTGGGGCAAAGCTCCAGAACGACATAAGTGTTGTTCTCAAATGCGAACGCACGATGGAATTGGACAATGTTCGGATGTCGCATCTTCGAATGGATCTGGAGCTCTGTTCGAAACTAAAACTCGGTCAATTGTTTTCATTTCCCTTTTGTTTTTGTTTGCGCATTCCCGAACCTTCTCTTCCATTTTCCTCTGATTCATTTCCGATTTCACCACCTTCATGGCGAATACACGGCCATTGCGCAGCAACTTCCCTTCGTAGCAAATAGCAAAGCCACCCTTCCCCAGGAATGGACCGGTTGCATATCGCTCTCCATCTTCGCCTGGTTCCGTGACAACGGGCGGAGGCGGCCGCGCATGGTGCTGGTGTTTAGGAGGCGCTGCCTTTTGGGCAGCTGCGGCAGCCGCCGCCTCCTGGCCAGGCTTTACTCGATTCACGTTTGCTTTTGGTTTGACTGGAAGATTTGTGGATAGGGGCGACAAAGCTTCCATCGCTCCCCCCGACAAGGTAGGGTCTTCGACTCGTCTCAACGTATCGCGACTCGTGCGGAACCTGTGCGGACGTTCATGGGAATCAAGAAATGCAGTGCAGAGAGGTCGTTAAAGTCGTAAATTATGGCAGCGCGGAACAAATATATCAAAAAGTTCGGTATTCTAAGAGCGCAGGTTTCGAGTCGTTACTCCTGTTGCGGTCAGTTTCAGAAAATGTCCGCGACCAAGAGGATCAACACCCGAAGGTGGCCTAAGATGAAAAAGAACATCGTAGCGCAACAGGGTATGCTTACCAAATGCAAAGCCCGTAGAAAAGTATTCATAAACACAACCATCAACGACCGTGACGCTACGACAGCTCTGCGCAGCCTTGAAATGGGCCTGTGGAGAGAATACACTCCGTAGGAATAATTGACGGCTGGCAGCCGTCGCTTGCTGAAAGAGGAAACGAATAAACACGGGATCCGGAGCCGGAACAACAAGGCGGCCACGCCCGCGGCTTACATCATCCAGCACGGGTTGACGCCGTCCACCGCAGTGGAGTCGCTGGACAAGTGTCACAGTGGAGTGGACACTAAGAACGCAGCGGAGCTGCTAAGCCCAGGCTAGATGATTCCTAGGCTTTGGATGCCTTACGGTGACTTCGGATAGAGGGAAGGCTGAGGGGCTCGTTCTGTGTCAATTCGCCATTGCACGATTATTAAGGACAAGCAGCGCTCCTCGGGCTGCAGTCTATGGAGGACTACTCCTTCTAAGCCCTCTAGGTTTCCCCTGAGAGCTCTCATTTCTCACCATCGGCCCCGCCAAGCGACTAGAGAGACGATCCAGATATACGTATCCAACAATGTCACTTACCCTGAAACTCTCCTCTCTGCTTATCCGCACACTCTCGAAACCCATCGCTGTATGTCATGGCGCCTAGCTTGCGGAAATAAAACTTGACATGCTGACCATGTGGAGAATCAAATCAAAGCACAAGCCCGCGAACATGAACGCTTCAGGCGTCTCTGCGTCTCCTTCGCACAGGCCCTCCACAGAGTGGACATGCGTATGCGATTAGGCCTCCTTCGAGATTCCACTGCTGCTGAAAGGCAAGCCGCAAAGCGAGCCGCAGAAGCCGAAGTGAAGAAACTCCAGCCCACCGTCCCGACTGTCAAAACCGAGGCCGAGACCAAAGCGGAAGAAGCGGCTGCTGCGAAAGCCAAAGAGGCCGCGTTCGAGGCTGCGAAACCAGTACCGAAACCGCACATTCGACCACTATCAGAGTCGAAGGCCATTGACACTGGTGCCAACTTCATCAGTGAGGCGTTCCTGTTTTTGGTGGCTGGTGGATTGATCGTTTTCGAGTCGTGGAGATCGAGACGGAAGGAGACAACCCGGAGGGAAGATGTGGAGGGCCGATTAGCTGAACTGGAGCAGTCAGAGAAGGCTGCCCGCAGGGCCTTGGTTGCCCTGGAGAAGGAGCTCATGGAGCTGAAGGCGAAGACCCAGGAGGGCAAGAAATCCTCGAACTCGAAGAGGATTTTGCCACGTGAAATCTGGGAGGTAGAACAGAAGGAGGAAGAGGAAGCAAAGGCGCATAGCTGGTTCGCGCGCCTTTCATCATATGTCTCATCTGGTAAGGATGAGGAAAGGCCCGCGCCTCAACAGTCTGCCGGCAAGGCAACTCAAGGCTCCCCGGAGTCGCAGTCCTCAGCGGGCAAGTCATCGCTGAATTCGTTGATACAAGGAGTATTTGGTACAACTAAACCAGAATCCAAGAGCTCATAAGATATAAAAACCCGTGGTTCCCGGGGTTGCTCGATAATATGAATCTAGCGAATTATGTGATCGAGCATAGACAATTTTCTCTCTAGATACCCCTCCCCATATTCATGGAATGGTGCATATCATTGTGGATGACATGGTGTTTTGATGTTTGGTTGTTCAATGTTACGCTTTTGTTCTCCTGCATATATATATAGGGCCATGACAGCGGCAGCTAACGGTATGAACAATATGAACGAACCAGATCTCCTCTCCACAGTGTTGTCTGTCGATGATTTAAAGAGCGTCTACTGTACGTACATCACCACAGGACTCTCAGATTATAGGGCTACTTAAAAATCAAACGTGTCATTAACAGCAAGCTTTTGAGATACTATGTTCTGCTCCTCTCTACGAAATCGCCCAGTCTGGAGGGTGCTCGGGCCCATTCTAACGTCGGCATCAGAGACGAGCCTTCGAGGTCTTTGTCCATCCCTGCTTGACTTACAACTCCATTGACGATCTACTGCAGAGTCACGTCTCGAGACACATGACTTCGTCTTTGATATACCCAGCAGCCGGCGACAGCAAGAGCTTCGCGTGGTTCTCCTCACACCCTCATCCCTCCAGGCTCCCAACAGGCAGGACACCACCAGCAGATTACAACATTTCTCCACCTCCACAGGTGGTCGAGATATTGCCGTTGCGTTCCTCCTCTCCGAAGAAGCATACACCAGCGCAAGTGGGAGATGCAACCTGGGTGGACTCCTAGATGTCCAAGCGCTGTACGTACACGCACAGACATACGTGCAAGTCATGGGTTATGCTCACCGATCATGTGCTGATGTCCATCTATCAATTTAGTCTTCTAAATTCCCTGTCCGTCTCAATCCCAATAATCCCTGTCCCAGACTCTGCTGCGTTCCTGCCCTCGATCCAGGAATACATAAACGGTCTCGCGGATGCACCCCAGCTGAACCCGACTCCGTCTCTTCCCACATCACTGCTGGCCCATGTCACGACGTCAGCTCCGTATCATCCGCTTTCGGAGACCGACACCAATATCTTGAGTGATTTGTTCCCGTCATTGCCCGCATTGAGTCGTGCTGTCAGGACACGGGAGGGACAGGCTCTCATGATGGACCACTTTGACAGCGAAACAGCAAGGAGGATTCTGGGATTCTGGGAAGAGGATCGTGTCTGCGAGTAAGTATTGTACATTAGGTTGTTGAAGCTCTCTGTTTATTTGCATGCATTCCTGTGTCTAGAGGGATTTGCGAGGTTTTGCAGATATACATCTTATCAGTAAATCTACCTCAACAAGAAACGATCAACAGGGGTATTGAGGAATCAAGGAATAGCATTTGTATTCTTAAGCTTAGCGGAAGCTATAGGTATCTCTATGGTTAGTTTGCAATGGTCTGTTCTAAAATGATATAGCCTCAATTTGAAGGCATATTATGATTCCACTTGGTGCCCCCTGTGTGCCCAACGGCTTCTTTTGTATAACTAACGCGTTTACCTGTACGCGCAGCAAAAAAAAGCAGAATTAATATCAGATTTGAAAATGCAGTCCACAAAGGCACAGATGACGTATTGAGCTGCTCTCATGCTACCCTGAGCCGCCGCCAAGGCAGCAAAAAAAGTCGCGCAGGCCAGGAACAGCCGAGCAAGCCGGCGGATTGCGCGTTGTCCGCCCGACCCCCCGAGCCCCCGGAGCCACACGTGTGGCGTAGCCGCCCACCGCCCGCCGCATCGCCTGTCAGTGGGCGTGGGAGCGCCTGACGGTGACTCCGGAAGCAGCAGTTTCACCTCACTCTCTCTTTGCACAGCGAGATTTCTCCTTTTTGCTGCTCTGGCGTCGTGGGTGCCATCTGACACCTGTTATGAGACTTTCATGAGCAGCTGTTTCCCACAGACCTGTCCTGTCTCTCCTGTTGCGGTGCATTCAGGAGATAACAACGTGGAACTGATAGGTCAGATTTGGCAGTGAGTTTGCGCCCCGGGGGGTTAATAGAAGATGGTAAGTTCATGCACCCCCGCACCCGTGGCATTGCTACTAACTGCGCACTTAATGTCCAGGGTCAATCACGACGCCCTGCTGGTGGTGAGAAGAAGAGTCGCTTCGGTCGCTCCAAAGGAACGGCCGATGCTGGCGACGGCGGGGGAAAGCCCCAAGTCAAGAAGGCCACCTTCGAGTCCACCAAGAAGAAGGAGATTGGTGTTTCGGATCTGACGCTGCTCAGCAAGATCTCGAACGAGGCCATCAACGACAACTTGAAGATCCGCTTTGAACATGGCGAGATCTATGTAGGTGCTCCCTATAAGGGTCGCGAGTCATCGCTTCTGGCATGAATCCAGGCTGACGCGGTTTTGACAGACGTATATCGGCCATGTGCTGGTATCAGTCAATCCGTTTCGAGACTGTGAGTGCTCCTGAGCTCCCATATGTGGTTTACAGATCGTGCTAACCCCGTCGCAGTGGGCATCTACACCGACGAAGTCCTCCAGAAATACCGCGGGAAGAACCGTCTCGAAGTCCCTCCCCATGTCTTCGCGGTGGCAGAGTCGGCCTACTACAACATGAAATCATACAAGGAGAATCAGTGTGTGATCATCTCCGGCGAGTCGGGTGCCGGCAAAACGGAAGCGGCAAAGCGGATAATGCAATATATTGCGAGTGTCTCCGGAGGGAGCGACTCGTCCATCCAACAGACGAAGGACATGGTGTTGGCCACCAACCCGCTTCTCGAATCTTTTGGAAATGCGAAGACGTTGCGGAACAACAACTCGTCGCGCTTTGGAAAGTATCTAGAGTTGGAATTCAACGCCAACGGCGAACCCGTTGGAGCGAACATCACGAACTATCTCCTCGAGAAATCGAGGGTGGTCGGTCAGATCACGAACGAACGAAATTTCCACATTTTTTACCAGTTCACAAAGGCTGCCCCGCAGGAGTACAGAGGTAAGCGGGCCTGGTCTTTTTTTGCAGCCTGATGTAGGCTAACGTCGAAACCAGACAACTTCGGCGTGCAGCAACCGCAGTCCTATGTCTATACGAGCCGTTCAAAATGTTTCGATGTCCCTGGCGTCGACGATGCTGCTGATTTCAAAGATACCCTCGAAGCGATGAGAATCATTGGTATGAGCCAAGCTGAACAGGATAGCGTCTTCCGTATGCTGGCTGCTATTTTATGGCTTGGGAATATCCAGTTTGTCGAGGACGACTCGAGCAACGCGTCGATCACGGACCAGTCCGTCGTCGACTTTGTCGCCTACCTCCTCGAGGTGGATCCTGCGCAGGTGAACAAGGCGCTCACTTTGCGAATCATGGAGACTGCTCGTGGAGGTCGCAGGGGCTCCGTCTACGAGGTCCCGCTGAACACTGTCCAAGCCACCGCCGTCCGGGATGCTCTTGCCAAGGCTATCTACTTCAACCTCTTCGATTGGATTGTTGAGCGTGTCAACAATTCTTTGACGGCCAAAGGGGCTGTTGCAACCTCCATTGGCATCCTTGATATCTACGGATTTGAAATCTTCGAGAGGAACTCTTTCGAGCAGCTCTGTATCAACTACGTCAACGAGAAACTCCAGCAGATTTTCATTCAGTTGACTCTGAAAGCCGAGCAGGAGGAGTATGCTCGCGAGCAGATCAAGTGGACGCCCATTAGCTATTTCGACAATAAGGTTGTGTGCTCGCTGATCGAAGACAAGCGGCCACCTGGTGTGTTCGCCGCGCTGAACGACGCTTGTGCGACTGCCCATGCGGATTCCAGTGCTGCAGACCAGACATTCGTGGGGAGACTCAACTTCCTTTCGCAGAACCCGAACTTCGAAAATCGCCAGGGGCAGTTTATCATTAAACACTATGCCGGAGATGTCACCTACACTGTCGAAGGCATGACCGACAAGAACAAGGATCAATTATTGAAGGATCTACTCAACCTTATCGAATCAAGCTCCAACAGTTTCCTTCATACACTGTTCCCCAACCAGGTCAACCAGGATGACAAGAGACGGCCGCCTACTGCTGGTGATAAGATCAAGGCTTCGGCAAACGATCTGGTGACGACATTGATGAAATGTCAGCCATCCTACATCCGGACTATCAAACCGAATGAAAACAAATCTCCGAAGGAGTACAACGAGGCCAACGTCCTACATCAAATCAAGTACCTTGGTCTTCAGGAGAACGTGCGTATCCGACGTGCAGGGTTTGCGTACCGTCAGACCTTCGATAAGTTTGTGGAGCGTTTCTACCTCCTTTCACCAAAGACGTCGTACGCAGGCGACTATATCTGGACTGGGGATGCGGAGTCTGGTGCTCGGCAGATCTTGAAGGACACCGGTATCCCCGCCGAAGAATACCAGATAGGTGTCACCAAAGCGTTTATCAAGACTCCCGAGACGCTGTTTGCCCTGGAACACATGCGAGACCGCTACTGGCACAACATGGCTATCAGGATCCAGCGCGCTTGGAGAAACTACCTTCGGTATCGCACCGAATGTGCAATTCGCATTCAACGTTTCTGGCGTCGTACCACTGGTGGTCTTGAATACATCAAGCTTCGTGACCAAGGCCACAAAGTGCTGCAAGGCAAGAAGGAACGCAGAAGGATGAGTCTGCTGGGCTCTCGCAGATTCATGGGTGACTATATTGGTGTTGGTAACAACGGCGGTCCTGGAGAGATGATCCGCACCGGTGCTGGCATTGGTGAGTTCCCTGTCACTGTCTTCGCTTGGACGAGACCTAACTATATTATTCAGGATCGGATCCTGTTCTCTTCTCCTGCCGTTGCGAGATCCTGGTTTCCAAATTCGGACGTTCCAGCAAGCCTTCGCCACGTATTCTGGTTTTGGTAGGTTTTATATATATATCGTTGACAGTTATTGCTTAACTAACACTTCACCAGACAAACAGGCATGTCTACATTGTGGTGCAAAACATTGTCAATAACCAGCTGGTCATCTCATCGGAGCGTACAATCCCTGTCGGTGCAATCAAGACTGTCAGCACCTCCAACCTCAAAGATGACTGGTTCTCTATTGTCGTCGGCGCTCAACAGGAGCCAGATCCACTCATCAGCTGCGTATTCAAGACCGAGTTCTTTACCCACCTTACGAACGCCTTGCACGGCCAGTTGAATTTGAAGATCGGAGAAACGTAAGTGTTACAGATGTGCTCTCACATCAACAGCAGTGCTTACAAAGATGCAGGATCGAGTACAACAAGAAACCAGGGAAGCTGGCTACTGTTAAAGCCATCAAGGATCCTGCCGTTCCCCGTGATGACGTTTACAAGAGCGGTACAATCCACACTGGGCCTGGCGAGCCGCCGGACTCAGTGTCAAAGCCAACGCCACGACCGAAGCAAGTTGCTGCAAGACCGGTGACGAAAGGGAAGCTGCTGCGTCCAGGTGGTCCGTCGAAGCCCGCTGCTGCGAGACCTACTCCTCAGCCTCAGCCTCTACCGCAGTCGACTACGCAGTCCACTGCGGCGCCTGCTGCTGCCGCACAGTCAAAGGTTGTTCCCCAACCTGTCGCTGCAGTTGCGGCCTCTCATACTCGGAACGAATCGACATCTTCTGCGCGGTCTGCGAAAGCGCCGCCGCCTCCACCTCCTGCTGCACCCCCAGCAAAGAAGCCGACTGCCAAGGTTCTGTATGATTTCACCAGCGACCGCTCCAACGAGCTTTCAATACGTGCCGGCGAGATCGTCCAGATTATTTCCAAGGAAGGGAATGGTAAGTGTCGCCTTCGTCTGCAATGAGTAACGACTAATCAATTCCAGGCTGGTGGCTGTGTATGAATATGACAACTTCCGTCCAAGGCTGGGCTCCAGAGGCCTACCTTGAAGAGCAAGTTGCACCTGCTCCCAAGCCTGCGCCTCCTCCTCCTCCCACTGCGCCGAAATCCGCCGCCTTAACGAACGGCACGGCTGCTGCCGCCGCGGCGGCGAAGGCCAAGCCGACACCACCGGCGCCTCCAGCGAAGAGACCCATCGGACGGAAACCTGCTCCTGCTCCTCCACCCGCGCCTCGTGACAGCGCAGTCAGCATGGCATCCCAAGACTCGTCTGGCGGTAGCGGCCGCGGTACCCCGAACAGCTCTTCGAACGCGAGTCTTGCCGGTGGACTCGCGGAAGCCCTGAGAGCTCGCCAGAGCGCCATGCAGGGGCACCAAGATGACGACGATGACTGGTGAACTGGGCACTGCGCAACGAAGGGTGCTTAATTAGCGCTCTTCGTTCGTGTTGTAATTTTTTGCCCTTGCATCTGTTGATAACAAACATTTATTGAACTTAGCGGTGCCGTCTTTCTCCTTTTCCCGTTGAATTTCGTCTGGAAGATTTCTTCTCTCCGTTTTTACTTCGCGAAGCGTCATGCCTGATCAAAGCTGAGCTGGGTTATCGATGTGGTTATATTCATTCAGGCTGGTCATCCTCCATCCATACCCAGAGCGTTTTGGCTTTTTCCCCCGTTTTTACTCGTTTAATTATTTTTTTGAGGTACTGTACACAGAACCGTACCATATGTACGGTGCTTCTTCGTTGCAGTTCAGTTTCCTTGTTCTTTTTTGCATGTCTTTCTTGGGAGTTGAGTTTTTATTTTGATTCTAGCATTGCGGAGGTATGGTAGATGGAGATATGCAGGCAGGCTTAGAGAGGCCTTGTAGCCTGGCCTGTTCTTCTGGCGCAGTGCTATTTGTGGGCCGTGAGCTCGGTAGATAGAATTGAAGCCGGTTGGAAGTGTAGGAGATCATGCTACCAGAAGTAGTATGTGTGTATATACTGTACAGATGTACGACGACCTCTCCCAGAACCCCTACCGTCCTGCGACGTTAACCTTGCTGGATGATCACCGTCCCAGCTCTCGCAAAGCAAGGCGAGCCAGCGCGGGCCGACGTCGTTCATTTTTCCTGTCCTGTACGAAGACGAGGAGGCCGCCCTCCCTTCATGAACCCCAACCAAAGCAAGTCTTGTTCTGACATCTACGACCGGGCAACGCGGGAAACATTACAGCGCCGGGGCACGGCGCGGATCGCGGTTACCGCTGTGAAATGGATGTTTCTCGACAATCATCGGATTACTGGGGTTGAGGCTTGGGTCTTGAATTACCCTCTTCGTGAGAGATGGAACTTGAGGGAGTGGTTGGTTTTGCCATGGATGGGATTATACCTGATGGTTCACCAAGTACAGTATCTGCTCCGACCCCATCCTTCCCCTCCCCGCTCTCTCCCTACCTCTACTCCGTACACTTCAGAGATGCTGCGATCTACCGTCCCTTGCCAAGGTTGCTCTCTGCTCCAATCCACCCTTTGTCCCCAGCGCTCTGTGGAAGTTGAAGCTGTCGAACGATAGGACAGATATCGATGCATTCTGCCCCCGCAGCCCCGCCGGAAAACAACTCAGAGCACTGCTCTCAGTACGGAGTCCAGCACAGCGCCTGGCCCCTCCATTGGGGCTGAGCACACGCAAGCCTGAGACGGGAGGCGTTTCAACGGTCGATACCTAAACCTCCCGTCCCGTCTGTCTTCGGTGTCTAATTGTTCTACATCTTACTTCAGCTCCCTCCCCCAACCTTATACATACACAAGAGTCCGTCTTTACAACAAGGAAAAAAAAAAAAAAAAGACAACAATGTCCTCCGAATACGCCTACTCCCGCCCCGCCGACCCGGCCGAGTACGGCGGTGGCGGCTCCTCGGGGCCCAACTACTACGACCCCCGCGCCGACTTTGACGACGACGACTTCGCGGGGGCTATCGAGCACGCGCGGTCCTCGCGGCGCGCCCTGCGTCCTAAGAAAGACGACGACAATGATGATGAAGATGAAAGGGAGACCTCGCTCTTCGCCGAGGCCATCTCGTTCCTGAAACAGAACAAGGGGCGGTTCTTTCCCCCTGACAAGGACAACGGCCATGACATTGACGAGGGGAAGATGATCGGTGCGCATCAGGCTTTGTACGGTAGCGGTAGTGGTAGCAGTGGCAGCTCCGGAGAGGAAGGCAAAACACACGACGCGTCCTCGCTCGGCATGGGCGCCGCGCTGCAGGCGCTGAAGCTGTTCACCTCGGGAGAGGCCGATAACAGCCAGGGCCACAGCGGCCGCTCCGCCAAGGACAAGCTGATCGGGCTGGCAATGGCGCAGGCGGGCAAGCTGTGGGAGGAGCAGCATGGGAGCGGGAAGGTGGTGAGTATTTACTTTTTTTGCCCCCCACTGTGCCCTTCTGTTCTTTTCCATACTGTCCTGTCCGAGGGACTGACCTAATCGACCTGTGTGTTCCCAGAGCACCGACAAGCAATCCGCCATCAACGCCGCCGCCGAGATGGCGCTTAAGATGTACCTCAAGAGCCGGGGCAGCGGGCACGACGGCACGGGCGGCCCGGGGGGTCTGCTGAGCCTCGCGAGCAAGTTCCTGTAGATGTATCTAGATATCCATCCAGATATCCAGATATCCAGCACAGTGTAATGGACTGTATATACAGTACATATTTGCGTATGAAGAGGGGGGGAAGAGAGAGAGACAGAGAGAGAGAGAGAATGGAAATGGAGATCAATCTACATACATACATACTTACTTACTGACTTACTTACATATTTACTTGAATGAATAAATCACCATTCTGTCGACTCCCGTCACAGAAAAAGTAGGTAGCCTACACATCTCACCTCACCTCATCTATATTTTGGATGAGATGCACTGCACTGCAGTGCACTGCACTTACTTACAGATTATATTATATTATACTATATTACCTTTTGCATGTAATCCAATCCAACCTACATTATTATACCATATTATGTTACACACACACTTACTAAGTGAGCATGCAGCATGTACTGTACTACATGTACTCGAGTAGGACAGCACATACATGCTTACCCAGCGGCTTATAAGCATACAGTATAGTATATGGTACGGTAGAATTCACCCTCAACGGATACAGAAGACCAGGAAAAGAGGAGAGAGAGAGAGAGAGAGAGATGAAAAACAGGGGGACAGGAGTGTAATTTTACTTGAATCGATATTTGCTATCTAAGCTGGCAGGATTAACAATACAATGAAGAAAAAAAAAAGGCTAGCTAGATAGCTAGCTAGCTAGCTAGCTAGTTATCTGGGTTCTCTTCTTTGTCTTGTTCAAGGAGTGAGTTGTGTTCTCTGCCTGTGGGAGTAAAGATATATTCATATTGGTGTGTTGCACATGCTAAAAATTCCATGGGTGCTTCCCTGAGATTCCAAGGCTGAAAAAAAAAAAAATGGTTGGTATTATTAACTTGATTAATTAGTACAGAGAACAAGGTTCAAATGCTCAAGCACCAAGTCCACTTGTGATTTCCCAGCTGATACATCATCAGATCTCGCGGTACCCAACCCAACCTCTCTCATCATTACCTCCTCCTTCGAAAGAAATTCCCCAAGTAGCACACATGCACGCTTAAAAATAAGTGTTTACTAATATAGGCATTCCCCCTCATCACAAAATGCTTCAATGAAAGATATATGCATAATATGATAATAAGCCAAATATAAATAAAAACGAGGGCCGAAAAGAGAAAAGGAAGAAAAAAAAGGAACCATCAATACGAATGAATATATGACAGTGCAATGCAATGGCAATGCAACATTGATGCTGATGCTCGCACAGGCAATCATAGAAATGGAAATCTCATTCACAGCCATCATATATCCCAGATCATATCGTATCCCCGCTCTGAACGAATGCCACGCCCGGTATTATTCCCCATATATGCATGCAATCAGATCCATTGGCCTTGGGCCAAAGCCAATTCGACCGTTTCCAAATGTAATAATAAAACTCCGTGTGGTTCCCCTCTTGCCAATCCCGATCCATATATTTGGTCCGAATACGGAAAAGTAGGGCAAACAACAAATAAGAGAAAAAGAAAAAACAAAAAAGAAAAGAAAAACCCATATATTCTTGTCCTCCTCGCTACAGGAGGAGGTCGTCATGCTCTTCCGCAGTCAGATTTCTCATGAACCTCAGCTGCCTCTCACGTGCGCTGAGGATGCACCGTTCGTCATCGTCCAGTTCGGACTCGCGAAGCCACTCGTTCGGGAGATCAGGATGATATTCTTCACCTCTGGCTTCGATCTCCCGCTTCATCGTGAACGACAGGCCAAACCGCTGACCCCACTGCTTTCGTTCAAACTCCATGAAGCCACCGAAGCAGTCGTCGGCGTTGGCAACCCAGATCGCGCTGCCGTCGGGAGTATAGTCGGCTCCGGCAATCTCGCCGAAGAAGTCATGGACCTGACGAGTCTGGAAGGTCTGTGCATTGACGATGGAGATCCGGTCGGCCGGCTCACACATCAGCAGCGTACGGGGACCGCCGCCAACCGGCGAGAAACGAAGCGATCGGTAGCCAGCAACGTCGGAATCAATTGTCTGCAAGATGCGCCACATCCGTACGTCCCATATGATGACCGTCTTGTCCTGGTTGCCGGTGGCAATGTGCCGCATGTCCGGGGACCAGGCGCAGGCGAATCCGAAGTCCCTGTGACCTCGAAGCGGTTGGATCGGCCGTCCTGTTTCGGCTTCGATGACCCATGCATCGGGCGAGTCACCGATGACGACTCGAAGGCGGCCGTCGTTCGAGGTATCCGTGCAGTTGATAGCACGCGACAGGATATGCTCGCCGATGAAGGTGTTTGTCTCGCAGTCCAGAATCCGAAGGCGCTTGTCGTTCGACGCGAAGACAGCAACCGGCGACCGATTTGTGCGGTGTTGGATAATGTCGATGTGGTTCGTGATCCCGTTGTAATCCTTTGTGACGATGCCTTCAACAACTCCTCCTTTCGTGCCCTCTACGCGAAGGGCGTATTCTCCGCAGAAGCCACCGGCAATCGAAATGCCGTACTTTGATTTCATGGTCGAGATCTTCACTTTACTCTGAAATCCTGACTCTGGCGAAGGCTTGGAAAGGTCGATGAGGCAAGAAAGATCATCATACGCCGGTGTCCACGAGTACAGCTTCGAGTCGTAGGCGAACTGGACCGTGTTGTGCGAAGTAACAGACATCAGATTGCGCAGCTGGAAGTGTTCGATCATAGCCCTGTGCTTTGTGTACATGGCCTTTCCCTGGAAATAGAACTCGTGGAGGGGTAGCTTGTTTTCGAACTGCAGCATTGTCAGAACCCCACTCCATGATTCCCAGGCAAAGAAAAGGAGCGCTCACCTCCGGAGGCGAGTAGTCCAGGTTATGGTACGAGGTGTACCACGCGTCGCGTAATGCTCGGGCAGCCGATCTAGGGACTCGCAACTTCTCCCGCCAAGGGATCTGCTGGATATCGTAGAACTCATGGTGATAGTTGCTGGGACGCACAATCTTCTCGGGCCGAGCCCAGTTGGTGGCGTTCGATGCTTCTGGCGATAATCGAGGCGTATGGGGTGGCAGAAATTCCTTGAATGGAGATACTGTGGACTGAGCCAGCCACTGTCGGATGAACTGGTCGATCGTGAGGTTCCTTTCATGGGCTAAACATTCCAATCGTCAGCGCTCATCCCAGGAAATATCTCCACAGCGACCTAAGAAGTAATCGCCACGCGGGGAAGCAGGGAGCCATACTTGACCCATGTAGATAACCAGGAAAGTGATCCGCACCAAACCCCTCATCGTTCGAGTCATCATCGAAGTAATCATGCTCGTCCTGACTGGCGGAGAACGAAGGATCAGCCAGATCCGAACCCTGCGGCATTGGCTGGGAATCGGATTCCTGGTAAAAGTCGTCGAAATCGATCTCAGTCAGCGGCGCAACCGCTGGGCATGTCGACTTGCTGTAACCGATGTCATCCTCGTCGCCCAGGTAAAATTTCCTCGTGTCGTCCGGATCGTCGTCATGCTCGAAAAGAGCCATTTGGAGAGGCTCAATGACGGGGTCGTAATCCTGGAACAGAGCCCCTTCATTTCCGTCCTCGCTGTCTTCCGGGATTGTCGAAATGTTATGTCCCATTCCGCTATTTTGGAAAAGCTGGTGGACGACTGCCTGAAGGTGCATGTGATTGGTAACCGTGTAACCATGAGAAATGTAAACTCCGTCTCGAGATTCCTCAGCTTCTGTCATTTCAGAATCTGAAGTGTGTCCCGGCTCTGACCTGAACGTCCCAGACTCCAGCGCAACAAAATTCTCCATCATGTCGTGGTGGGACACTTCCCCGTCGTCTTCTGGACTACTAGCGACTGAAGACGCTGAGCTGGGCCTAGCCGGAGCACCGATCGTATCCGAGTGGGTGAGCAGAACACCCGACATCTCCATGTGATTGTGAATCTGACCTTCATGCCCAAGGGGCGTGGTTGTCACGGCGGCGCCCACGCCGGGAGGAGAGGAAAACGAGGCGGGATCAGCATTCATGGAGGCAACTGCTGCGCGAATAAGGTCAAAGCCAGAGCCCAATGATGGTGTCTCGCCGGGAGCGGGGGAGCCGCGGTCCAAGTTATTAGATGACCTGGCTTCCATATTATCAACCAAAATCGAATAATTCGCGGTGGTTGAGGAAGCCGGAACCGGATTCTGCTCGGGATATGCGGACGATGCGCCACGGACCAACGGAGAACCCTGAGCGTGGGAAGCACCCTCTGTAGAGTCCAAGTTCGATCCGGGAGCCTCACGGGACGACGAATTGGACCGCTCATTGCTGTTCCCAATAGCAGAGAAGGACCAGGAGGGTGCGGAGAAGGCAGAGTTGCCCTGACCAAGCACCCCTGCCGTTGGGCCCCGCATGGAACTTGGCGTCGCCAATTTCGAATTTCCGGCTTCCAACGACGCTGGACCTGCCAGGCCAGAACCAAGATATCTCTGTCAAGTGCGATAGGGTCCGGTATCAAGATTGGGGGTGGTTATCCAAGCACCAGGCGAGATTCCAAGGATTTCAGCTCCCCAGTCTCGGTCTGCTGGAGCCGGTCGTGAAACCCACCCCGGGCGTTCAGTTCAGATCTCCCGTAGAACTCAGCTTCGGTAAGACCAGCCCTTGGTTAGAAATGGGACGAATGGGAAGACAGTCGATATCGGAAAGGATTGCCACCAGAGCGAGTGGAATTGCTTCGTAGGTGCTCGACAAGCGACGAACCCGAAGCCCCAAAGCAATTCAGTCGGATCGACGGGAAAATGACTGTCCTTGTGGATACCTGACGTTCACCGGACGTGGATACGGAGGAGCTGAGAAGCGGGTCAGCCAGATGTTTGTCAGTCAGTATACAAAACATAATCTACCTTGGCGTTCGCTACTGTCTTAAGGACATGACAAGACTGCTCTTGAGCACCTGCTTGTCAAGTCTCGAGACGCAAGATCGTGTGCAGAGATATCGTAGGAAATATATAGTGGGGTAAAGAAAAGGGGTATGGACAAGTAGATACAAAGATCGAATCGAAGGCCGGGTATCGATCAAATGCAGCGGAAACGCAGCAAGTTCCGAGACAAAAGAAAAAGATCTACAAGAAGTTCAAAAACCGCACCGCCAGAGAGGCGCGAAAGAAAAAAAAAAAAGCTAGCGATCCAAAGGACTGTGAGTCAGCTAGAAGATATCAAGCTGCAGACCATGGCAGCAAGCACAAGGGAGAGATCAATGGGAGTGCTTCGGTCACCCCGAGAAAAAAGAACAAAGAGCGCAACGGGAAAAAGAAAACAGAGGGATTGTCGGATGGAAACCAGCATCGACGAGACGCTAGGTAGGACCGCCGTGGCGTTACCCAGCAGAAGAGCCAGCAAGGACGAGAGGGCAGGCAGGGAAGTGCAGAAGCCGCCGTACAACATGGCAGCCGTGGGGGCTTGGGATAATATGCGGGGTCGAGGAGGGGTGCGATAATCGACATGCAGTCGGGCGCCACTTACCGAACCTGAGACGATGGGAGGGCCACGCTGACCGGGAAATTGGACCAGTCGACTGAAGCGACGATGAGCAGCTAGGGGACAATGTGAGATGGAGGCTTGGAGCAGACCAGGAGAGGGTCGATGATGACTCGGATCCAGCTGGCGTTATCGGGCACGATACGACCGGAGGAGCCAGGTCCAGGTCGGTAACTCGGTCGATGCGCGCGAGCGGGAGGGGCTCCGATCGCGGCTTGCTATCTGCAGCACTGGATATTATTTGGAATGCAGAGGCATGAACCGATCGTGACACAGATTCCGCAGCCTGGACCCCTTCCTGGACCGCCGTCGCCGACGGACGACGAGATAGCGTTGCGGGCGGCGCAAAGTCAAGCCGCGGCCCAGCGCCGGTGTCCGTCCTTCGCAGCGAGGGACAGAGGACGACCACCCCTGGTCTCGTCGTGGCTCTGCACGGGGTGACGAAACGGACGACCTGCAGCGGGGGAGAAGGGGAACATCCAGGGCTCCAGGAGCCTCGATCGGGCGCAGGACGAGCCCTCCATCCACACCCAGGATTGGGGCCTCCGTCTTCCCCGCGGACAAAGAACCCCGTGACCGCGCGGATCTGCCGCTGCTCACCGCTTCCGCCTGGTCCTCCACGACAACGTCGGAAAGGAAGCAAGCAGTCGCCGTGGATGAAGCATCCACGGGCCGCGGTGCAGGAAATCCTCCGTTGCACGGCTCAGGAGCTGTGGTACACGGTTCATGTCTGTCCAGACAGCCAGCAAGCACCATGCCGCCGCCCGACACCCCTGAGCTGGGGTCCAACCCACAGGCTCCCAGAGGGCGGCATGCCAAGACGTGAGCGGTCAATGACAAGCATCCCCGACAGCAAGCACCGGCCGGTCATCCTAACGTCATCCAGCATATCCATCCTGCCCCTAAAATATGACAGCTCACCTAGCACCGCGCAGCCCCGTCGGGTGCCTCCTCGCCTGGACGCAGTACGGCATCCAGCCACTCGACGTAATGTACCTACACACCCCTGAGGCTTCGGGCCAGGGTCCCGACCCGGGCAGGGAATCCATGGACTTCACGGTGTGTCTGATACCGAGTAGTAAACATGTTCGTGTTAAGGCCACTATGGATATCCTACACCAAGATATATCTCCATATGCCAACGGATAGGGGATGAGGAGGTCGTCGAGATCCCCGCGTCCTCTGCGGTGCCCATCCTCGGGTTGTACATGATGCTAGCCCTTCTTTTTCTTCTCATCGTTTTCCCGAACCATTAAAGGTAGGAACAAAGACAGTGTATACATGAAGGAGAGGGAATCGAGGATTAAACAGGGAATCAAGAGAGAAAAAAAACAATAAACATCATCACGTCACAGGCGCGGGATGATGGCCAATCACATGTATCGAGGGTGGAAAAAGAAACTATGGAGACAAGAAAGGAAAACAATCCGCGCTGTACTCGCAAGACGTTCGATGTCGAAACATGGACAACGAAATTAGAGGCGAAAATGGTACAACGTTCTTCAACAAACGCCGGACGCCACCATGGGACAAGGCGCGCATGCAAAAAGCCGTCGAAGCTGGATATCAATCACTCCACGATTAACTACCAATCGCTTCCAGATGCAACAGGTGAGATTCGAGAAATTCGGATACCCGAGAACACATGACCCTAGTAGTCGGAGTAGGACTCGTATCCGCCGTGCTGCCACGAATATCCGCCCGCGTTCGTCGATGGCTGCGACCAGCCGCCGCCAGCATACCTCAGGCGTCGTTCTGCAGCAGAGATGTCAGCGACCAGAGTCTCCTAGCGCCCTGCGATCTGGTGGGGCCTTACCTTTCTCGAAGTCACGCCACCTCTTCATCGTGATCTTGCTGCTGTCGAATTCACCTTCATATTCGTGGCTGTCCTTCTTGTCGTCCCCTGCCGTCTTACGGGTGTCGCCCCAACTGAAGTCGTCGAACTTCCAGTAGGCGTATGTAGGAAGGACAAAGTTCCAGATGGGCAGCGAGATGAGATAGATGATCATCCACAGCAGGTAGGACAACCGATGCGCCGTGACCACGATTAGAACCCCGGGGAGACCGAGGATGAGCGCCAGGAGAACCAGCGGGATGATCTGGACGGGTTTCTGGATGATGGAGATGATGATGACGTAGAAGGTGAAGCTGATGGCGGCAGGAAGCACCAGAGTACCCACGAGCTCGATAAACACGACGAATTGCATACTGAAGCAGAAGGTCCCGCAGAGATCGCGGACAAGGATCAGCTCGAAGAGATTGTGGACCGTACTGTTGATCCAACGGCGACGCTGAGAAAGCAGTACCATGAACTTATCCGGTACGGTGGTTTTGCAGACCGCCTGTGGAACGAAGACCTGCTTACGCTTAGGGAAGGTCTTGAGCATCAGCGTTGAGAGATACCGATCTTCACCCAGGAGAAGCAGGTTCTTCTTGTGCAGTGTGTCCACGACGTTCTCCGAGTAGTGCTCGACCACATCGGGATTCGCGAGAATGGGGACCCAGTAATTCTGGCCACCCTTGGGCGCCTTGATGCGGTACATGGAGAAACAGCCGGGCAGACAGGTTACGCCACCAAAGACAGACTCAAACGACTTCGCCTGGTGGTGGGAAATAAAGTACTCGAACACCTGGATCATAGATACCCAGCTAGCAGTCTTGTTGGCGATCTTGGTCTCGCCGCAGAGACCCATAATTTCAGGGTCCTTGACCATGGCAGAAATCATGTGCGTCAAGCTGTCGGGGAAGACCTTGGTATCTGCATCGACCATGAGAACGACTTCGTAGAAGTCGGGCGAGATGCCGGTGATATGCCACAGCCCATTGAACATCTCGTACTCCAATTCCGTCATTCTCTCGTCGAACATGACCTTTTGCAGGAAGGACATCAGGATAATCTGGCTGTCTCGTTTGCCTCGGTTTCCTGGCTTGGACTGAGTGGCTTCGTCCGGAGTGCCACACTTGACCACGACCATCATGGGAACGCGCTGCTGCTTCTCGGGAGGAACAATTGACGTTTCACCGTAGTCATAGAATCCTGCGTAGACTTTCGCCATGTTGTGCCTCTTCGAACCAGTAGCCACGGCGACATAGGAGTAGGCCTGGACTTCTTCGGGGGGAATTGCAAAATCGCGCATCATGCCGAGGACGATATCCGGTGTCGACATCTCCTCTCCTTTACCCTTGATTATGCCGTCGCAGATAACGAGAATGGTTTTGTGGCTATTGGGATAGTCGGTCATCGCAATAGAATCCAACGTGGTCCGCAGCCCCTCCTCGCCTTCGGAATAGCAAGTGACCAGGCAGATACAGTGAGCCAGCGGGAACCCGAACGGCTGCCAGTCCGGGGGTGGCTGAGGAACCACAGCCTCGTGGATGAATCCTGCGGGTCCGTATCCTTCAGAATCGGGCATAAGGGTGGAATAACGCGGGTCCTGCCCAGATTGCACTAGACTCGATCGACTGCCATCGGGATTCTGACGATCTACACCCAGCGTGTTATTGCTGCTGTTCTGACCAAGTTTGTACATCGAGGTAGATGTAGTTGGCAGAAGGCGCGATGCAGAATTCTGATTGGCCATGGTCGTGGGTTGCGTCCGTTGCTTTCCGGAACCACCCACAACATAGGGGCTGGAGAACCGGGAGGTGGTGGGCAGGAAGCTAGCACGTTTACTCGGGCGGTCTGGGACGGTAACGTCTGCCAGACGAGGGGCCGGGCGGTAGATGTCATCGGACCACTCTTCGATCTGCTGATTGCGTTTCTTCGAGTCCGTGCCCATGCTCGTGTTGGTTGGGGCATAGCGACGAGCCAAAAACCATTGAAATATCAAGGCCAGGACGAACTTGACGATCACAATGGAGAGGATGAATACCAGCGACACGTATAGGACCACCTTGGAAGCTATGCATCCAATGGTTTCCGTATCGATGGAGCCCACCTTGATGATCTCCGAGAGACACTTGCCCATCTTCCTGTCCGCCGGTGACTGGAATGCATACGTGATATCGACACCTCGGACGTCAGGGTTCTCGCGCAGGTCGTCGAACTGTGATGGGTAAGACACTTGTGATTTGTTGAACCAGCGCAGCAAGTCCAGGTCGAGCACGTTGCCCGAGTACACAACCAGGTTCCTGCTCTTGTTCTTCACATCATCCCAAGTGAAATAGACGTCCCCCGAGCTCTTTAAATTGTAGAATGCGTTTCGAGCTGCGGCAGTCGTGTGGCAGGCATATCCAAAGTAGTAAGGAATAGTAAGATTCGGCTGGCTGGAACCGTCCTGATTGAATGCCTGACACGGGAAGTACCAGGCCAGGTCTCCTTTGTCATCGGTGGGCACATCAGAGCCGGGGGCAAGAGTGATAAGGCCTTTGCAGGCCCCGTTGACGTTTTGGAAGAAGAAGCTGCCGTCCTGGCCACCATACTTGTGGGGGAGATCATAGAGAACATTCGCACCAGCGGGGATGCCAGCGGCGGCAGGGTGAGAAGATCTCGAAAGGTCGTACGCCTTGCCGTGGAAAATCATATAACCCCGGTCGACATGGTTGATCTTCAGGCGTATGCCTGGCGCACCACACACCGTCTGGGTAAATCCGAAAGTAAGGAACCCGACAAAGGCGCAAATCAGCAGAATAATGCTGATCAGACCAATCTTTTCACGCCAGGCTTGTCGCTGTGCCTTGGCAGGCATACCAAAGCATTTGAGAACGAAATCGGGACACCAGAAGGTGATGATCGCGCAGTACACGGTCCACAAGCTGGGTGGGCGGGCCTGCTCCATCGCCTTCTGGCGTCGCTTCTCCTCCGCCTTGGCCGCGTGGGAGCCCCTTCGCGTCAATTTCCGCTGCGCACGCCTCTGGCTTGGCCCACGCTCCACGCGCTCCATAGGCCGGTTGACGTTGCCCTGAGCGCCGTAGAGCTGATCCCTGTTCACGTTCTTCAGGTCGGTGCTCCCGGAGCTGACCGTTTCCGCTTCGACATCCCCGTCCAGGGCCGGATCGTTGCCCGTCGTCGAGGGGTACGTGGGCATGTTCTGCGCATGCTGCCGGTAGTGGTAGTTGGGATGGTCCCGATCGATGCGTTGCCGTTCCGGCCGGATCAGACTCTTCTTGCGGTTGATTTCTCCGGGCGGCTCCCTGTCTCGTGCGCCTGGTGAGCGGTACGGATCTTGATGGTGGTGTCGACTTGGGGAATACGGGGTTGAAGGCACGTCCGCATACCCGCCCGTCTCGATGTCACGACGGCGCCGTCGAGACGACTCCCGGAACCCGATCTGGGGTTCTTCGGGTCGCGAAGAGGCCTGCGTCGGCCTCTGGGGTAAAGACATGATGCTTCTAGAAGATGTAAAAAAAAATGGAATGTCAGAAGTCACGTCTCCCGCATTCCACGCGCAGCCATACACACTGCCCGCCCACTCACCTGTCACTGGAATCCAACCATCAAAAGGCGTGGCAGCACCAATAATAGATCCTGGTCGATAGGTCGTGACCTTATCACCGCATAGACCGCGTAGAGCGATGATTTTTGTGGTCTATATTTCAAAACGAGAGGTTTGTTTGTCGCTTAGTTCGCCTGACGGTATCCCTTCATAAGCGGGGCAAAACGATTGACATGGATGCGAACTGGGTTCGACGGGAGTAAAACTGCTTGCACGGTCCAAGAACAAGGCGATTCCGCAAGTTGGAAGATGGACGTGAGCCGTCAACGATGGTCTGGTGCGGATCGTGAGCTGCCAACAACACCGCCTGGGCTGAAGCGTGAAGCAGAACCGGAGCGAGCGACCAGCTTCGAGGTTACAGGAAGGCTCTGGGGGCGGGCCCGACGAGCAAGCCAGCGACAGGCAGGATGAGGGTATACGGTCAATGAGCAGTGGGATGGGGAGAGACAGGCTACGCCGGTGGGACGAGGAGGGCTACGGCGACGGGGTCGAGGCCGAGCACAGGGAGTGTACGAAAGAGTCGCATCACGGGGTTGGCTGATCGACGTCCGAAGACACCGGCAGGGGTTGCATGCTGGCCAGGCGCCCTGGCGGGAAGAACAAGATGTGTTCTCCGTGTTTGGCGGGCTTGGATCCAGCTGTGGAGTCGCCCGGACAAGGACGCCACTCGCTGACTGGGCGCAAAGACATGGCTAGCCGCCTTTCGGCGAACGCCTCCATAGAATCTGCAGGAATTACGGAGGATTGCGAGTGATGCTGCTGGAGCCGCCGCTAGCCTTCTTCTATTTTGGGTAACGTTGGCCACAGGAAAACGGATCGAGGGGACAAGGACAGTGCAGGCGGTGCATGTCGCTGTCAGCCTCCCGCCGTCATCCTTCCACATACCACTCCCTCCAGAGGGGGAATCAATCATCTTGAAATTGTCATCGGCAGCCGGATGACTGAGCGAAGGAGAAGGGTTGTTTCAGGCCGCCCCTCGCGTAGTAGTGCACAGTACTACTCCGTACTACGGGCGGGGGGTGCTGATCGGTTCTCCGCAGCATCCTGGCTTGCGGCCGGCCGGGATCCGTTGCCTGTGTGCATCGTCCTGTGGCTTGATTTATTGCCCAGGCTCAGGCACGGACAAGCACACCTTTGTTTGATGGACTCCTCGAAAAGCATATCTCGAGCAGATGAGATCAATTATCACTGTGTACCTGCTCCCCCTGGTACTTCGTGGGGATTTCTTTCCAGCGTTGTGGCGCTTGGGATCCGTTGGCGCGGCACCCACCAGCCTTCGCCCATACCTGGCGGCTATTACGTGCTACTCCTCACGGACTCGTAGTATGCAGCAGTTGAATAATAATAGCACAGAGGACACGGTCTCCAAGGGACTGGGATTCCTTGTGCCTGGTTACCCATTCATGGATCCATGGGTCTGTCGCTGGTTTTCAGTCTGGGCAAAAAAAAAGTCCCGGCTGTCAGATGTCGCAGCAATTTTCCTCCCCTCCTGTCTCAGATGTAAAAGGGCAAATTGGAAAAAAAAAAAGACACTCCGGCAAACTCTCCTTCCGTGGCGACGTCGTACTGGAACAATGCGTCCTGGGCGCTAGTCAAATAATGCGGTTCGTCCATGCGCCCGCGACCAGACCCTGTTCCCGATCCGAAGCCCGCAAGAGCCACAACGGGCCAGAAAGAACGTGGCGCGCAATCCCTAAGACTTCCCAGATAAAGGTCCCCGCAAATCTGATAGCTACCATCCTTGTCGTCGAGATGCTCGATGCAACTGCTTTTAAGAAGCATCCCTGTGAAGAGTAAGACAAGAGAATATATATCCCCGTCTGAGAGCGTCGAATCCAGCTGAAACAGACGTTTCCCCTTGCATAGTATGACACCGCCTTTTCCCACGGACCGTCCGTCCCTCTTTGAGCTTCTTCCACGCCCATTCAGGACGGTGTAGGAGCCTTTTTTGCCCTCCCATCTCTTTCCTTCTGTAAGCTGTTTCTGTCGTCAGCGTGGTTGCTTTAGCATCCTAGCGGATCTGCAGTTTTTCCTGGGGACCATAGCATGGCGTGCTGTCGAGAGCTGTACCAGGTGTCGCGGGCTTCTCCTCTTGAAACTGTCGACATGCTTGCATCTGTCATATATTCCCTAGTGCAGCCTATGGATATAAATAGGTAAACATGTACACGTATAGGGCTGAACGGCACGATGTCCGCGGCATGGGATCATGCAAGATAAGGACTGCAAATGCCCGTTCGTCCATCACCCGGCCGAGCCCCGATCTGGCTTTGCTCCGGTGTCCTGGGACTGGGAGAGGAGGAAAAGGGAACATGTGGGGAACGTCAGGGTTCGACGATAGCGCCCTGGACGGAGTGCGGGAAGCAGATTGATATCAGATCTCGAGCAAGGTCAATCCGATTGCGTGAACCATGTCGAGGAGAGGAACCGCGGGCGACCTGGGAACCTATCCGGAGATCCGAAGCGTTCTCGAGTCCCACGCTCCCAGCCAGTGTCGGTTCCACGTTTGCAATGTGACAGATTTCCAAGTGATCAGACGTGGCTTTGTCGGAGGCTGAGCCTGCCAAGTCACCGTGGATCGTTTCGTTTCGCGGCCTGGCTGCGCCTCCGGATCCTTGGGTGTTGGGAGACAAACGCTACTCTTCTCTGTAAGCCTCCAGCCCGTTCAGACAGTGGCCTAGAATCTACAGTAAATGCGCACGCTTCGTCGCCCTTCCCCATGGCCTGCAGGCGTACAGTCCATCCTGCAGCTCAGCCGCCACTCGAATTACGCAGTCCATGGCCGCACCACGTACTCTGTCCTACGACTAGTCGAAGAAGCGGGCGTAGAGTACGAGAGAAAAATCTTCATGATATCGGGCCCGTTCGCTTGCCGTCTTCCCAAAATGGCGCTTAGTGCAAGAGAAGGCGATGAAGTCTGAAACGGCATAGCAGCATTCTCCACCACCGGCATCAGGGCTACGTGATCGTCCGACTTGGAGTACTCCGTAGAGCTTGTCATAGGGGGGGGAGCACACAAATAGAAGAATTGAGTTGGCAGGTCTGTGTGGTCTCTTCAAGCAGCCTTACTTGCTCCAACTCCCCTTTTCTCTTTCTGCCTTGTAGCGCCTCATTAAATCTTGCAGAACCGCCCGGCTTCTGCCTACTGGATCTCGGGATCGCCAAGGATCTACCTCGCGCCAAACAAGGTCCATATTAATTTCTTTCGCGTGTCTTCCCAAGGGATCCGGAGGACCAGAGCCTCGAGCACGAGGTGCGCGAGCTCCTATCTTCGAGACGCCGTGCTTGGGAAGAGGCCGCCGGCGCCTGAGAGTCAGTCTGACAACATTGGCCGCCCCCTCCGCAGATACCTCCATCCGATCAGTGCCCTCTGACTATTAAACGAGTTCGTTTCGGGGGCCAGTGGAGCAGGAACCTTAGTTAGGTGCTGCGTGCACATCATCCGCCTTGCCGTGCTCGTCCTGCCGCACTCGCTCGAGTCCTCTGCGGCGCCCGCGCTGACTGTGCGAACGACCACCGGGTGCTCTTCCGGACCGGCCGACGAGGCATTCAAATCACCTCCGTTCCTCTTCTGGATGATCAGCAGCAGCTCTCAGCAAAGGCAGCCCTAAGCTCCGTCGTCGAAGCGTCCAGATGCCCCGAAACGAGGTTGCAGTCTTTGGTTGATCCGTTCCATTGCTGAACCTGACGTCGGATTTCGGTTCAGCTTTACCCTGCGGGCCCAACCAAGGTCTCCTCCCGCAACCCGGGATCTCGCTGACCAAACCCTGGCTGAGAAGCCAAGGTGAGGCACAACAGCAGTGAGGATAAGGGGAAAGGGAAAAAAAAAGGGCAGGGTCTAGTGAGTCCACATTCAACCTGTGGATCGGGGGAAGGACTTCTAGAAGCCCCAATCCTTTGTGGTGGACACCTGGGAAAACCACCCAGCACTCCTCGCCACAGGTGAGTTCCCTCGTGTTTGCAGGTCCAGACAATTCAGCTGCCCTGTCCCTATGAGATCAGACGAAGGGCACGGGGAATTTGTCCGGGCACGTGCACTTTTGTCTGATCAGCAAGGCAGTTTGTTAATCTCAAGCCTCTACACAGGGAGTGAACGCCCACGCCCTATCCCTCCATCACTCGATCCTCACACACATCTCTTTTAGAGTCATTCTACCCTCCGTGTTCCGCGGCGACAATCGCAGAGGGAGCATCCATCACCTCGAAGGTTAGGCATTGCAATTGCCCGATCTTTCCCAATATCCCGAAACGTCACGCATGGCACGGGGGTTTCGGACCATTCTCTACCAGCGTCGGCTCCTCTAGATCGACACAGCACAACATAGTGGATACGTGCCTCCTCTTAGCTGAGCAGAAGACTTGAAGGCTGGATACACAGCAGCGTCACAATGACTAGTCCAGTGTCGGAGGGAGTCCGCCCACCCATCTCCCCTCCTCCTCCCGTCTACCTTCGATCCTCTCCTCCACCTCACCCCGCTTCGCCCGATACCTCGCCGCCTCCAGCGCTGCGCGAGGGATCATCTGGGTCTGCTTCTAAACAGTCAATTGCCCATACGATTCCCCGAAAACCGCTGCAGACTTCTCCACTGCAGGCGGAACGCAGCCCGGTGATACAGAGTTCGCCAGTGTCGCCGGTTAGGATAGATGGCGCATCCCAACATCCCCGGGCATCCAGCGCAGTTATTGAGAACCCGAGCGATGCCTACAGCCCGCCTGTTGGAGCTTTTTCCAATCTGTCCATTCGGGATTCTCTCCAGTCGGCGCAAGCGGGTTCAGAATCAGGTGGTAATTTCCAGGCGACAGAGATACCACCACGAAAGGATTCGATCCCTCCTATGCAGCTCCCTCCGTCCATTTCTTACCGACAAACGCCTCACAGTAGTGACTCTTGGTCATTAGGAGGATCCCATGGGAAGGAGGATCCACAGAGTAGAGAGAAGCATGGCTCAACGTCCGAGCAGGACGCACTGAACCGGGGTTACAATGTATCAAGTAATTCCTCGCGCGGCAGTGTGGATAGCATGGCCCAGCCATCTGAGATATACGAACCCCTTCAGTATCATCATCAGAATCGCAACGGTGACCAGGAATCCAAGCCAGCCATGAGGTCAGCGTCGACCTCATCTTTGGCGGTCGAGAACCAAGCTGGCTCGAACAGCCATCTGGCTCCTGGCAGACCAGGGCAGGCAGGACTCTCAAGTCGTCGACCCAGTTCAGCATACTCGTCCGTATCTGACCTACCCGGTCGAGGACGCAACCCGTCTCCGCAGCCCTCCCCGCATCTCCGTGCGTCGTCGAGGCATTCCACTGCCTCTCCAGATAACCGACCTCTGTCCTTCGTTGATCTCATGAATGTCCCTTATCCTCAGCCTCCTCCCGCCCCGGCCAACCTCAGCAACGCTCATCTCCGGATGTCCATTGGGAACAACGCCTCTCTGCTGAGCCACAAGCAGACGTTCGAAATGTATCTTGCCAATGTCAAGAAGACCAATGATCCCGGCGTCCAATACGAGTTCGCAGTCTTCATGGTCAACGCCGTTCACGAGATGCCGCCCGATGAGTTGGAAGATGGCGATAACTCGACAAATGCGGCGAAATCTCCGGATATCACGAGATCGCAGCTAATTCGAGAGGCGCGGTCCATCCTCCAACGGCTCGCAGATCGCAGCTATCCTTATGCACAATACTACCTGGCTGATGGCTACGCTTCTGGCCTTTTTAACAAAGGAAAGGAAGACTACGACAGGGCATTCCCTCTCTTCGTTGCTGCCAGCAAACACGGACATGCAGAAGCAGGCTATCGTGCTGCCCTCTGCTACGAGTTTGGATGGGGATGCCGGGCTGATGCCGCCAAGGCATATCAATTCTATCGTCAAGCGGCTTCAAAGAGTCACCCAGGGGCTATGCTACGGCTGGGTCGGGCGTGTTTGGCAGGCGACTGGGGCCTTGGCAAGCGCTATCGCGAGGGTGTCAAGTGGCTGAAACGAGCGGCCGAGGCGGCGGATCCCCAGTATAACTCGGCTCCCTACGAACTGGGACTGCTGCACGAGACGGGATTCGGGGACGACGTGTTTCCGGACCCGTCATACGCGGCCCAGCTATTTACCAAGTCAGCCGATCTCGGTCATGCAGAGGCCAGTTATCGACTCGGGGATGCCTATGAACATGGAAAGTTGAACTGTCCTCGGGACCCGGCGTTGAGCGTGCACTTTTACACCTGCGCAGCTCAGAGAGGGCACCCATTGGCCATGATGGCATTGTGTGCCTGGTATCTGGTTGGGGCTGAACCTGTCTTGGAGAAGGACGAGAACGAGGCGTACGAGTGGGCCAAGCAAGCGGCGGAGCATGGTATGTTTTCGATTTACCGGTTTTCTTTTTTTTTAAAAAAAATGTTATCCCTATGCTAACCTCTCTCTCGTGCAGGACTCGCAAAAGCTCAGTATGCGGTCGGCTACTTCACCGAAATGGGAATTGGCTGCCGCCGGGATCCTCTTGAAGCGAACCTCTGGTATGTAAAAGCCGCAGAGCAGGGTGACGAGAGAGCCAAGCAGAGAATCGCGGCCATCAGGGCGGCTTCTGAGGGCGCCAATCCTAAGGCAGCTGGCTCCCGTAAAAAAGGTATGTTGCAACTGCCGGTAGGTGGGAGATGCATACTAGGAAAGAAGCTGACCTCTGAATAAACTAGATGGAGAAAGGAAGTCAAAACTGTTTGGTATCTTTTGACGTCATCAACCCCATAACTTCCGGATCAGCTCTGGCTTGGGATTCGTTCCATTCTACACCGCGTCTGAAGCTCTTTGAACCACAAGTTTCTTATTAGCATTTATATCTTTAATCCTAATCAGAGCCTCTCGATGCCTCGATCACTACCCGCCTATTTGCATCACGATCGGGACGCCCCGCTATTCCCATGACTGTCCGGGCTAACCCAGCATTAACAGCCACTTTTTTTTGCGTGCATCCCCATCCATTGCGTCCCTGGTCTGATCCTCAAAAGTCACTCATGTTGAAATCCTCTCTTTTTGTTTCCTTGTCTATGATTGCGATCTTGCTTCATGTCACCAGGTACCATATTTGATCTTTCGAGGGCGGTGCGTGTCGCTATGGTGCAATTGTGTTTTTCCTTGCTGTCTTCTTTTTTTGTCTGCTTTGGGAACCCAAAATACCTCAACGCACCATGAACATAGAGATGTCTGGTTTAACGACTGACCCCGCACAAGTGGAAGGAAAAGAAGATTTGAGGTCCGGATCTATCCTTCTCCGTTTCTCAAGCTGGTCAAAATCAAGCATTTGCAAGTCCTTTCGTTTTTATTGTCATTACCGCTTGAGGGCATCACTTCCCATGGCAAATCTGCGTGAATGTCTCCATTTCTGCAATTCTTGTGTTTGTGGTCTGTTCCTGTCAGCTTTTTTTTCTTATATTCTTGTTGCTACATTTCCGCGGCCGCGTATTCTCTTTTTATCCTCTTCACTCTGTTCACTCTGCAAAGCGTTGCATTTCTGTTCCATGTGGGGAATTTGTTAACAATCCTGGGCGTTTCTTGTTTGGAAAATGTTTTGGCTGGAATTCTGCTGGTGGGTTATCTTTTGATTGATTGACTGTCAAGTAAGTAGAAGGGCCTTTTAGATAACAAGATTAGCATCTATCTATTCTAAGGGAGAAGATCAGCCGTACTTTGTATTTTACAGTGTAATAGAGAAACATAAACTGGAGGGCGTCATCTGTTGGAAATAAATTTGATACAGCTTAGTTCATGTTCACTCTTAAGTCTGTCGAGAAGTGAGAGGATCAACTGATCAGAATTGGGTAGCTTCCTATTCAGCAATGATCCCTTCCTACCCGTCCTTGTTCCTGTCCCTGTCCCCGTTCCCGTCTGTCTCCGTAGAGCGTCGCTCCCTTTGAACTTGCTTCTTCTGCTGCTTCTTCTTCTCGTAACACAACGCCTCTCCATCTGTCGTAAATTGGAGAGATGCGCGTAGCCTTCATCAATCCAAACCAGACATAGACACCTTATCCAGGTAAGTAAAGTACCTAGACAAGAAAAAATTCCCTCCCCAATCCCAATTTCCAATTTCCAAATCATTCAAATTTCCAAATTCACTCCTCAAAAGCAACCCGATGCAGCCGCTCCAGATCCGGCCACCGCGTCATATACGACCTCAGAGCCGCCCCGAGCTCCACGACCAAGCCCTCCTCCAGCTGATCGACCATGCGGGCGTTCTCGTCGATCATGCGCCGCGCCTCGGCGGACAGCCGAAAACGACGACGCCGATAACGACCCTGCTGCTGCTGTTCTTGCTGCAGCTGCAGCTGATGCTGTCGACGTTGCTGGCTCTTGATCTCCGCGATCCGGCCCTGGTAGTACCGGATCTGCTGCGCCTGGTGCTCACGCAGCCGGCGCACCTCGGTCCGGAAGGCGATGTAGTCGCACGGCTGGCAGCGGCCGAGGAGGTGGGTGTAGCGCGGGTCGAGGGGGTCGAGGAGGGCGCGGCGGAGCAGGTCGGGCGGGATGGTGAGGCCCGGGGGCGCGAGGTGGCCGCAGGAGAAGAGGTAGAGGGGTTCTTGTTCTTTTTCTTCTTTAGTTTCCTGGTTTTCTTTGTTGTCGTCGTCGGTTTGGTCCAGTGATGCTTGGAGTAGTTGTGTTGGTATTGGGTTTGATGATGATGGTGGTGATAAGGTTTGGGGAGCAGAGGGTGCAGACATTTGGGCTTTTTTTTTCTTGTCTGAGGTGGAAAGGAAGCAAATATGTAGCTTTCACTCGAATGAAGGACGAGTCGAAGAGATCTGTACAGTACAATATACTGCGCTAAGGAGGTAGTGAGAAGTGCAGTGTGTTGTACTGTAGACGCAGAGGTAAAAGTACAGTAGTACTGTACATCGTGGCTTTGGTTCTCTCAGAAAAGCCAGGCAGATATATAAACCCTCTTTGAAGAGGGAGAGGGAAAAATTTGGATGGTTCCTGCAACTGTGTGCGTATGTGAATGACTGACTGGAGGTCACTCACTCACTGGACAGATGATTTCCACCAATATTCTCCCCCATTTTGCCATTGCCATTATCAGACTTATATGGAAGCAAGTAACTGTAGGGAGGGAGTCCCCTGCGTGCTTTTCTTTCTTTTTTTTCTTATATCGCCTCAGGCTGCTGCTTGCTGTGTACGGATAGATCCGACTGAAAATGCTCGGGTGATTAAGGCAAGTTAGTTATCAGATTATGCATGACAATTCCTGAAAATGATGTCCCAAAGGCATTGTTGTGGATTTTGCTGCATGGAATCCCTTCTTCTTGATGGAGATGGCCTCCTAGGGGGGAAATCTGAGGAAGCATTTAGTATAACAATCAAAGTAGAAGCAGAAGAAGAACAATGGCAGGTTACTGTGTTCTGCACAGAGTTATGTTGTAGATGCTGGGAAAGACGGTATAAAGATCCAAAATGGAAATGGATAAAAAGAATCCTGATATTAAGAAATAATCTGCGACATTTTCACTGTTGTAAAGGGGATCCCATCACTACTAGGCTAGTCCATCGAGATGTGCCACATTTACGCGTCAGACTGATGCCGTCGGCTCCCTCCATCCATCATCCGACAGGACTGAAACGGGATAAGGCTGTATTGAACACCTACCTAATTAATCCATGCATCAAATGTTGTGCTGTAAAGAAAGCATTTTCTGTAGAGTCTGTGACGTTGCTAGCAACAGTTTAGGTAGCACTTGGCTGGGAAGATTTCGACATATGGATGCCGTCAAACAATAAGAGAACAGCATTGCATGGCACATCTTCCACTCTGTTTTTATCCACCTTCTCGGATGAGATTGATGCCTTACTAGACAGAAGAGGAGAATAAAAACAAAGAAAAAAATAAATTAAGCCTGTAGAAAGCCCGCCTAGCTCAAAAAAATACGAGGGCAAGCGGGGGGGAAGGAGCAAAAAGAATGCGCAAGCGGAGATTCGAACTCCGGACCGTCTCATGATCATACACTATGTGTACGAGTGAGAAATAATAACCACTATACTACTCGCGCATCCTTATCAGGGTGGGCCTCTGATCAGTTTTTGAAGCGATTGCCAGCCGACGTTGGGTGTTTATCCACCCTTAATAGGACACAGCTTTTTTTGATTCAACATTGCGAACGCAAATACATCTGCTAAATAATGATCGTTAAAGATACTAAGTTCTTATTTAATTGGTTTTCCAAGAATTTTTTACTTTTTGAATGATATGATGTCAAATTCATGGGGATACTTCTAGCTACATACATCGTAATATATGTTCGTTCTTATTGCTCATATGTACCAAAATTCCACCCCTTTTATCAACATACAGATCCTGGGCTGATCACAAGGGAAGCAAGGCCCAAGGAAGGTAAGAATTAAAAATGCAGGAGGAAGAATCGCTGTTCTTTCTGGCGCAGAAGCCTAACAAGGAAACTAAATTTTCGTGAGAGCTGCTAGCTTAGAGGCTCTGGTCTGCTGGGGTGTATATTCGTGAAGGATAATTGGTATTGAGCATATCTAAATGAGCCTTTGCAATGTGAGTGGAGTGATAGTTTGTGGAGATGATATCAGTGTCGGGTCCAAGGAGTCGTCTGTTTCTTCCAAAGAGGGGACCACCTGCACTTGACTCGAAACATAATACAGCCTGCAAGAAAAAGTCAAACTTCATTAATCATCTGCAGGAAACAAAGCAATAGCCAGAAAGCTAACAGTTATAAGTTCATGATTTAGCTTCGTTAGTCCTTTCTTCATCCCGCGGCCTGTCATTCGATCTAAGACCCTGCGTTGTGGATAGAGCGCGGTTGAGATCATAGCTTTGTGTGAGAAGACTGAGGAGGAACACGACGCCTGAGATCCCACAGCAGACAGCCCATACAGTATACGCTTGTTTCAGGTTCGTTTTGTCGATCCCGTCGGGCATTACTTTGATGACCTGCACAAGACCGGCAGCGTCCTTGCTGTACTCGACCGCCAGGGCGCAAGCGCTGGATATCCGAGCAGGTTTGCGTGCATGCGATTCTGGAAGACGACACCGCCGATCGCGACGCCGATTGCCTAACCAAAGGCGCGGAAGAAGCTGAACATGGCGACCGCGATGGCCAGGTTTTCGTCTGTCGCGGAAGCTTGCACTGCGAAGACCAAAGAGGAGAAGAGCATACATAGGCCTATACCAGGGACGATGTTGAGAAATATCCATCCGCGTATACTCGTGTTGACGTCGAGGATGCAGAGGAGCCCTAGCCCTAGAGCCCCCATCGCCCAGCCGAGCCAGATCGCCCATCGATATTGTTGATCAGAATTCCGCAGATACCGGCGCTTGGAGCGACAGTAAAAGTTTCAGGGAAGAGAGCCACGCCCGAAATGACGGGGCTGTATTCCTTCACGGCCTCATAGTATAGGGGCATATAGTACAAGGCACACCACAGGACCACGCCTTGCAAAAGGCTGCCAATAAAGGAGACCGTTGCCGTCCTATTCTGGAAAATCGAGTACGGGATGATGGGATCAGATGCGAAGAAATACTCGTAGAACGCAAAGACCGCAAAGCCAACTGCACCAATGATTAGGGGTACAAGGGTGTGCCATGAATCCCAGTTGTACATGACACCACCCCACGATAGCGGAATCAGAAACGAGGCGGTGCTTCCCACAAAAAGGATCGTTCCAACGTAGTCAACGCGTCGGATTTTATCCATGAGCGAACTCGGAACGAAATTAAGTCTGAGAAAGAGCAGGACGAACACAGATCCAACACCAATTAAAGGGAAGTTGATATAGAATATCCACCGCTAATCAGAAGTTGGCACATCCAGAACGGCACTGACAAATCCCCATAGATGGCAGAACTAACCCATGTCACATTTTGGGCGAATCCGCCCCCAAGGATGGGACCTAGTACTGATCCGATACTCCACATGGCGCTCAGGATGCCAACATAGCTTCCGCGATGCCTCAGAGGAACTATGTCGGTCACAATAACCTCACTAAGGGCAATGATACCACCTCCTCCAACACCCTGGATTGATCGGCCGACGAGCATATATGTGAAATTCTTTGCAACACTTGCAACGACGGTTCCGACGAAGAAGAACGTAAGAGCCGTGAGCACCAGCGGCTTGCGGCCGAATATGTTCGAGGACGATGCAAAGTTTGGCTAGAACACTTGACAGATATCAGCAAGAGGTGTTCGATATCAGACAAGACCGCATCATACCAGTTGAACAAAGCAGAAAGGCGGTGCCACTCCAGAATGCCTCAATGGCAGAGCCCTTGAGGTCGCTCGCAATTATCTGGTTGCTATTAGCATTGAATAGACATAGATTTTCCGGAGGTAGCTATCATACGGGTAGAGCCACTGAAATGGAGGTCCAATCCAGTGCAGCTAATAGAGTGAGGACCGAAAGAGTAAACGAAGGCAAGAATACCGCTCTCTGTCAGGACGAAGTCTTCTTCGACTGAGCTATCCTTCGTCGCAGCAGCGCGAGAAGGCGAAAGTGAGGTCTCATGGCCATTGGTGACGGGAACTGCGACCCCTGGTCTGCGGACGGACTCCCGGGCTGCATCATATTTGGCCCAGCTCGCTATAACCATTACCTAGTATGACTGTACGACGAGAGAACGCGGCATTAACGATGTCAGTAATAGTAGAAGAAGTAAAAACATTAACAGCCAATTTTTGTTTTGATAACGCCTCGGCATCTATTAACACAACAGCTGAGCAAAGGACATACAAGGCAGGCAGCCGTGGTTACCAGATACTTATAGGGACACAGGCATCGGCCAGCGATGTCTGCAGGCAATGATTCTGTACCTCAGGGAGAACGATCCATATAGAATGCCAAGAATCTCCGTACGGAAATAAGACAACTAAGGAAATGAATGGGGAATGTTGGTCCGGCTGACGGCCAGTCATGACCGCGTTCAGACGAGCTGTGCGCATCGAGAATTGTTAGTTCACTGAATGCATCAACATTAAATCTACTGACTGTGTAGGTCAGTGGAGCCATCATCGTATCATTCTTAGGAGGAATGTGTAGTGAGATATACGAAGGTACGTGCCAGGTGTGGCGTGCCGTATGCGGTCGGCTCAACATGATTCCCGAATCGGGGTTCGGAGCAACTCATCAGCGCTCAGAAGAACACGGACTCTCAAGGAACATCGCGGTTCGACTATACGCATCGTTTTCTGCTGCCTACTTCTCACGATTCCAAAGTACGATTGTCCTTTTGTCAACTTCAGTCCGAACGATACGACGCCTTGTGGTTCCAAGTCTACCGGACTTTCCAGAGCCAGACGACCTTGGTGGATGGTGTTAAGTTGGATGTTAAAAAGATTCTTCAATTCTGGCTCGAGAGGATTCATAGTCGTAAGAAGGCCATTGCATGATTCGTAAGGATGCTGAGACAACGCTTGCTATTATTCTCGGACACCAACACCCGCATTGGTCCGAGGAACGTCTTACACGGTGTTTTGGTGTCAAGGAATATGTTTAGGCCTTCATAAAGTCTCCAGATCGCAAGGAAAAAACTAGCGGAACCAAGTCAGAGTTCCCTTTTCGGTTCACAAGAACTTGAGGATTAGAAGTTGCATCGGTTCTTTATAACCGCACACGCTTCAAGCCTCCTAAAGCTCCTCAGAAACAGTCTCGATGGACGCACCATATCCTGCAGAATTAATCCAGAAACAGTCAACGACCTCCTGGCTGTTTGTATGGTCAGTCTGGTCTCTTGGCTAATCTTTCTCGCAGCAGGCTCGACCCAGTCTTTTCCGTGTCGGTCTCAGCCTGGGACAGCCCCCATCTCTGGACATCAGCATCAAAACCTTGTATACCTACCTCTTCTATAAGCAGACGTCCTCTGTATCCAATGTTCAATGCCTCTGACGTACAATCACACTCAGCAATATGTTGATTACGGCCAATCTCCACTTCTTCAGGTAACGCTTATCGTCTGCGGTGGATTCATGCAAGGATATCTATCTTCTTACCTACCTAAAGGGGAATTCCCAGACACCGCGACCTTAAGCAGCTACCAGAATAGCCGACTCCTTTATCCGAACTCTGAGAAGCTGTTGGGATGCGATATCTTATCTACTGATGCTCGTGACATATCGTAAAATGGAATGGAACATCGAACATCATGACGTCTATCATTTGGCATGCTGCGCTTATCATCCAGGAAGTGGATCGCTGATAAATGCAGAGCTCCGCCCACTTTTGGTGCGGAGTCATAAACGGCCTTCAGTTGCCCCCCTAAGGCGGTTTGCCAGCTTGATTTCTCTCGGATTTCGTTCATTGAAGAATTGCTCTTGTAACGTCACGTTCCAGCATGTCAGCTGAAGAGCAACGCCTTGGCGGCAAGAAGTCCATGAAGGCGAGCGGGAACGCAGTGAAGGAACCAGCCCCTTCTATTGAAGAAGGAGATGAGCTCTTTCAGGTGACAGCAGATGGTGTCAATTTTCGCACTGTAGGCTGGCTCCGTGCGTCGGTCATCTTCCTCAAAAGTACTGGTGCTGTACAGCTTGAAATTTATCGTGCATACCATCTAACATGAGCCTCTTCAGTTATTTTTGCAACCGGTGTACTGACTATACCTACATCCATGTATGCGCTGGGTAGGTCATTTGGTCAAGATTCGGCCACCCTGTTTACTTGCCTCTGACTTTTGCAGGCGCTGTGGGCGGTGCGCTGTCCGTTATCGGCTGGGGTGCTTTGAACACATGTAAGTTTGATTTCCTGATAATTATACTCGAGTCTTCTCAATTGTTCTACTAAGGCTCGCAGACATTGCCATTATCCAGGGTGACTTTAGAAATAACCACCCGAAGTGTTACAGCATTGCAGACATGGCCCAGATCTTAGGCGGAGTCGCACTCCGTGAACTCGTCGGATTCCTCTTTATCGCAAGGTGAGATCCGGCATTCCTTGGAAGGTTCGCGTTTAATTTCGTGTAGCTAATATGTGCGCACTAGTTGGATCCTCTGCACAGGTGGTGGAATCCTCGGTGTTTCGATTGCTATCAATGCTCTTTCAATGCACGCAGCGTGCAGCGTCTGGTGGTCATTTTTGGCCACCATTATTGTAGCCAGTGTAGCAAGCATCCGCAAGTTCCACACTCTCGGCTGGCCCACCTGGGTTGGGTTCGTGTCCATTTTCAGTGCTGTATTCATTGTCGTGTAAGTCGCCACAGCCCTGTACACAGGAATACCCCCTTCTAAAGAAGAGGATGATAATGCAGTGTCAGTGTCACCACGCGCGATCGCCCAGCTGCAGCTCCTCAGACTGGTGACTATGATCTCGGATATTATGCTATTGGCAGCGCGGGTTTCGCCGCCGGCATGACTTCAACCGCAAACATTTTCGTTGCCTCAGCCGGGACGTCGGCGTTTCTCCCGGTTATCTCGGAGATGAAAAATCCAAAAGACTATAGGAAAGCCGTCTTTCTCTGCATGACATTCGTCACCGCTGCATACCTCAGTTTCAGTCTGGTTGTGTACCGCTGGTGTGGGAAATGGGTTGCAAATCCGTCTCTTGGTGTTCGTATAATCTTCTCGAATGCTGCCATATTCGTGAAATATACCCAAGCTGATACGAGTGGTGCTTATCAGAGCGCTGGCGGTACCATTAAAAAGGTTGCGTACGGAGTCGGTCTAGCTGGACTCGGTATGAGTGCTTGCCTTTATCTCCATGTAAGCCTACATGACTGCACCGTAGAGATGGACACAGGAATAAACTGACTGCTGCAAAGGTCGGGGCTAAGTATCTATTCGTCCGCGTGCTCCGCAACACCGGACATCTACAAGCAAACACGTTTGTTCACTGGGCCACTTGGCTGTAAGTTGATTCCCATGCCAAAGTATTACTATCCATGTCTGACCACAACTCACACAGGAGCTGCACATTTGGCTTGGCTTCCCTGTCATTTATCCTTGCTGAAGCAATTCCAATCTTCAGCTACATTCTTGCTCTCACCGGCACAATCTGCTTTGCTCCAATTGCCTTAACAATTCCAGGCTTTCTGTGGCTCTATGACCATGGTACTTGGCGGAAGGGAACGGTGGTGCAGCAGCTGGCCTATTGGGCGCATTGGATTCTCCCTTTCCTGGGCGCGTTCATTTGCGTTGGTGGCACGTACGGTGTTGTGAAACAAATTATTGACGCTTATGCGAGCGGTGAGATAGGTAAGTTCTGCTAAATATTTGCTCAACATTATATTTCGTGTTTGGCCTTTTGCATGTGGAGTGCTTTAACGTCGTCGCACGTATATAGGGTCGACATTTTCCTGCGCGGATAACTCCAATAGCTGATTTGTCTTCGAAATTCGGCTATCTGCAACCAGAAGAACGATTTTTCATAGAAAACAGCGTTTCAAATTATTCTGATCTATACAAGGGTTCTTATAATTAGAATTACTTTAGAAAGCCATGGTACAGACAGACCTCTGGAATACACAAAGGGACGATTCATTCAAGAAGCAGAAAATCCGAGGCCTAGAGCGCGAACTGAGAAATCCATTCGTTTTTGTCTGTTTCGGATGACAAGGGAAAAAAAATGACCTGAATTCATGCTACTTGTTACTTCCTCAGATTTGCGAAGGAATCTCGCGGAGCTTCTAATTTTGACTAGAAAAATATCAGATCCTACTACAATTAGTGGCCGCGGCCCCTTTTTGTAGTCGGGCGGTATTTTCTCTGGCATCTAATTTATGACTGTGCGATTCATCAGCCGAAGAACCAACTAAGAGATAAGATCCTTCAAGAGGCCCTATCAATTACGTGCATCGAAGCAACTTCGGCCACATGGACTCGCTTCTCCGTCGACAACATCCACATTTCACTGCATCGGCAATAGTATGCTTTCAGGTATGTAGCTTAACACTCTAGGACAACGCCATTATAGGCATATATTTTGGCCTGGCAAATCAACGTCTTCTGCTCTAGCACATCCCTGCCACACATGCCTTACCACGTAGGAAGCGGGGCGCAGAGATCCGCCGACAGACGGCCCCGCGCTGTGGGGTCTAGACCGTGATGTTCACTGAAGCACGGGAATCTGCCGAAACGGGAATATATCTATATCCTCCGCCCCGCATCCCTTTTGTGCATTGACTGAGGAGGCTACCTCATTGCAGATTGAGAATAGAAGAAATTGAGAGCAACCAGAGAGCACTTTTCAAGTGGAAAGACCTACGTCTCAACATCTTGTTCGATAGCCCACAGACATGGAATCGACATCGATATCCTCAATGCAGAATCCTTCGTGTATGCTCTGCGGAGCAGGGCAGGCCAGATTTGGAGAGAGACCGGTGCCGGAGATTGAGGATCCTCACGATGTGATTGTCAGGATTGCGTATACGGGTGTTTGTGGGAGCGATGTGAGTTCTATACCTGAATCTGATTTTTAACCATTGGCTGTCAAAATCTTTGGCAGCATCACGAACGACATTCATATATGTCATACAAATCCGTGGATACATACACGAAGACTAATTGATCATGTCCATCCAACAGGTCCACTTCTGGGTCCACGGCGGCGTAAACGGCCATGTCTTCTCCGAGCGCCCTCTCGTTATGGGTCACGAAGCATCTGGCATCGTCCACGCCGTCGGATCCTCCGTCACCAGCCTACGCCCTGGCGACCACGTCGCCCTCGAACCGGGCTACCCCTGCCGCAGATGTGCCCGCTGCAAGGCCGGCCGCTACAACCTCTGCCCGAAGATGAAGTTCGCGGGCTGCCCGCCCGACAACCACGGGACGCTGACCAAATACTTCAAGCTGCCCGAGGATTACTGCTTCAAGATCGACCCGAAGGTGATAGGGCTCGACGAGGCCGTGCTGCTCGAACCGCTCGCCGTGGGGGTCCACACCGCACGCCAGGTGGGCGTGAAGCCCGGCGACGAGGTCGTCGTGTTTGGCGCCGGCACGGTCGGTATCCTCTGCGCGGCAGTCGCGCGGGAGTTCGGCGCGCGCAGGATCATCTCGGTGGATGTGAACCAGAACAAGCTGTCCGTCGCAAAGCCGTTCGTCGGCGAGTCCATCTGCGAAACCTTCATCCCAGACCCGGCGCTCTCGGCGGAGGAGAACGCACACGCGCTCCTCAGCCGCCACGGACTGGGCCTGCCTGCCAACGGAGGAGGCGTCGACGTCGTCATCGACGCGACGGGCGCGGAGCCCTGCGTCCAGACGGGGATCCACATCCTGCGAACCGGTGGCGCTTATATCCAGACCGGGATGGGGAGGCGGGACGTCAACTTCCCCATTGGTCTGGTAGCAGACAAGGAGTTGGTTATAAAGGGCTGTTTCCGGTATGGACCGGGCGATTATAAGTTTGGGTTGGAGTTGGTGCAGGCAGGAAAGATTGTGCTGAAGAGTCTGATCACGAAGGTTTTCCCGTTTGAGCAGGCGACGGAGGCGTGGGAGACGACGAGGAGAGGGGAGGGTATTAAGACTTTGATTCAGGGTGTTCAGGATTAGAGGGGTTGTCGTGATGTTACCTGTGTTTCAAATATTCTGGACTTATGAGAGATGAAAGTCATATATATGGTGAGAATGAACATCAACACTGAAGACCAGTCTTTGCATGTCGGACTGCTCAAAAATACCGAATTGTATTACTATGTCGCACAAAGTCGGCAACTGTAACAGGATACTTACTACTGCTGCATTGCTTAAAGCTTCAATTCCCTTTTATTTCACATTTCATCTTAGAGCTAATAAGACATATTAAAACCCATAACCAATGCGACGGCCTTGCTAAGATGGTGGAATAGTAGAAGATAAGATAGTTTTGTTGGATGTGTGGTCAGCTTGGAGTTTGATCCCCTTTACTGCCCCGGAGACAGGTATATAGCACAGTTGAAGAATAGAAGAAAATTCACATAGTGACATAAGAATGTATCGGTTCGAAAGTCGAGATGCCGCTTGGGTTTTAGCAGCGTCGGGATGCTCGGTATTCAAGAGCAATCCACCTGCGGAGGAAAGGTACTCCAGTACCTTACGTACTATATAGAAAGTAGTTGCAACAAAAGCGAAGACCCGAAATACTGTCTAAACTGCGGATTTCCTCGTCGCTGATGGCTCCGTCCCTTGGTAGCATGCGCTAGCTTTAATTGATTAATATATAACAGACAGAAAGCAGGCAGCCACAATGGGAATCTCAAGTTAGCACCGTCGTTAGCGCACCCTTATGCCCACGATCCCGTCGTAAGGCATGCCTTGTCCCATCGCGTATTCACGCGCTTTGTCGACCGCATCGAAGTGCTTGCGCATGTACACGAGCACGTCTGGAACTGCTGAGATTATGTCCTTCCAGCAACTGGCAACCCACCTCATATCGCGCCATACAGGCACAACGGTTCCATTGACGTCCACGAGTATGTCTACAGGGCTGACTTGCCGCATGCCGTGAACTCTGCATCTATCACCAGCGGGAGATCATGCCTCCCCGCGCTAGACTGGCAGAACCACCAGCCTAGCACCTCCCTCCTTCCCACGACAACGCAATGGCTTTCTCTACCGCTGTACACTCTCGCGTAGTATGATGTAGAGTCTGCTCCGACACCAATGGCCTGCAGAGCGTAGCGGGGTACCACCACACCGTGGCAGTGACTGACGCCCTCATGTCCTCATACAGAGGCACGCCCTCCCAGTCGCATATAGCATAGGACATCGGACAGGACAAAAGGCTATCCTGCAGCACAAGAACGCATGGCCCTTGCCAGGGGGATACACGGTGAACGTCCTGCGTCCAAGAATCTCCTCCCACAAAGCTCCCCGTGACGTACCACGTGGAGTGTACAACGCTTTCGTCCCTGGTTAGTATCGGCTATTAATAATACCTAATAGATCGTCCCTGTAGAAAAGTAAGCAGGAACTGTAGATTACCTACTATTGTATAAAATGTCTAAGGGATTCCTTATAAGTTTTCCTTCTGAATCCATGCCTGGATCCTACTGATATTATTCAGACTTGGACGGCGAGATTCCAGACCTGTCTGATTAAGACTATAAATAGAGTCCTGTAAAAGTAGGCTTCTCATAAATTTCCCTGGTTTCCAGTTATTAATGTCAGCTCCAGAAGCGTATAGTAGAAAAATAATTTAGACCACTTACCAATGGTGAGACTGGTTACATCTGATCTTCAAATGAGATCAACTATTTTCTTTTGGATCCCAGCTGGTGTTTTCTGAGGAAGTGGTGGATGCGTGTGAGTTCCAAAGCTGATGAATAGAACGCAAAGAACCTTGATCATGTCATATAGTATGACATAAGGAGACAGGGCTGCGGCTCATCTGCGACTCGGGCGGCCCGGATCGAGACATGTCGAAGTCAGACATGCTAGAGGACAGCAAGGCCGATAACATATATATCGTTCAGCATGTACAGATCCGTGAAATAGTGTCCCAAGCAGCCCTCTGGTGTCCACAAAGCAGCGCACCGAGTCATATGTCCTTGTCAGGGCACCATATTTCCCTGAAGAAGAACATAGACTCCGTCTCAGCAATGTAGGTATATAAACAACTTTTAATGCTCCGCTTCGTTGAAAGTTCAATGAGGTGACTTATAATGCCATGCTTTTACCAGAAACTGTCGAACAGAGTAGCAGCCACGGCCTCAATGTGGCTTGTCGAGAAAACGGACCGGATCCTCTGAGCGGACAGATGTAAGCCTTTTATAGCGTCTTCTATAGGCATTAGCATAAGGTTTAAGGATTCCGTGTTCTTCACCTGGCGACGATGGCATAGATCAAAGGATAATCAATTGCAGAAGCTTGCATTTCATTGGCATACCTGTGAAGGTGGCTTTCAAATCAGTCAAGCGGTGAATGTTGCTCTTTGACCCGGAGCAATCCAATCCCACACAAAGCTGATGAAGCAAGCGGGAATGTGCAGAAGGAAGCTTCGTCTGATGAGAGGAGACGATGGCAACATAGGAAGGTGCGAGTTCACTTCGTCCTGCGAAGTCGTGCGACGATTAAACGACGAGAATGTCCTGCCTCTACTCAAACAGGGCAGGAAACTCTCCTCGTTCCTGCCCTCTGACTAATATACCGTTCGATTTTATATGCGTCATGCACGACCTCGCTCCTGGTCTCTGACATGCTCTCCTCGGACGAGTTACCGACTCCTTGAGATATTGGCAGAGTTTCCAGAGAATAGAGATAATACATCCCAATCACGGATAGCGATAGAGATATAACGTTCCCTTTCTGCTTTTCACATAGCTGATAGACCGACAAACTGCGTATATAGGCAACCGTATCGTGGATTGAGTGCAACCCCCCACTGGAAGGCAAGAAAGAAGGGAGCGATGATCTCAGGGCTTTGGCATGGGTAGGGATGAAGTATATATAAGAAAGCCCCAGAGGCTCTAACACGGAAGTCCACTAGACAAATAGAACTTAACAGCAGATCCTACAGAGAAGCTGTGAGAGACAAACAAGGGATATAAGAGAAAGCTCCGTATGACCTCTAGTTGCCGCCCAGCAAGGCGGAGAATGCAGACAAGTATAAAAAATGTGAAAGCAAATACGTGGAAAAAAGACCCACATGGCATCTCGGAGTGAATAAAGGAAAGGCAAGACGTGTGGGACATATGCTTTGCTGTCTCTGAAAGCCCGGCCGTGCGATAGAAGGGCCTAGAAGCTATATGCTCCCGGTTATGGGGCAGAACAGCAGCTCAGGCCTCTTTGGAAGGGTAATGCATGACAGTGGATACCAGCTACTAGTCTCATCAAACTTAGGTCTCCTGCAGTTTATTGTGAAATATCGGGACAATATTTTTATTTTGGATGGAAGCAAGGAACTTGATTCCTAAACTCTGAGCTGAGCGGGGCTATATACATACAACCTAGAACATGGACTGGTCCCATTGAGAATTTGTCTTCCTGGAGTTATACCACACATACGTGCCATAGTTTCAGTGTCCTGTAACAATACCTACTTGTTCGAAACTGGCGATATCTGCATTTCTAAATAGTAGGCACCATTCCCATATGCTTTGTCTATGCTTGAAATACAGACCAAAGTGATACCTGAAGGACGAGGGGTTTGCGTCCCCCGTAACGGCTGGATTGGCAAAATCGGCTCGTGTCAAGTCTGTACAGCATATGTTTTAAACAAGTCATAGATTATAACTCCACAGTCATCTCCTATATCGGAATGTAAGTTCGAAACTGAACGACAAAGAACCAGGTCAGCACCACGTTTCTTGGGTCGTTCAAAAACTGCTGCGGCACCCCATGCCTTTTGGCCGGCTGGAGTAAACACAGGAGGACCCAGCTGGCAGTCATCACCAACTGGTTGTATCCTATTTATACATTGCAATGTTGTGAGGACCATAGAGATTTCTGAGTCTCTGTAGAAGGAGGCCTTATCGAAGATCGCCATATCTGGGAACCACAGCATTAAGCAGGACAGCACTCATTGGAGTTGTAATAATGATGTTGACATTTTAATATCGGCCATTATAAATTCAAGAAGATTGTTGTAAACCTTAAAATATGCCTTCATGATTCTTGAATTCAACATATATTCGGTCTTCTGAAGCTCCTTATTAAAACCGTCTATCAAGCCGCCCCAAGTCCGTGGAGATTGCCCGGACGGTTTGTTTGGATGTGTGATCAGTTTGGAGTTTGTCACACCACGTTTGTCTTTATTGAGGCTTCAAGACCTCAGCCCTGAATAATCCCGATGCACGCAAATAGAACTCCCTTCCAGGACGGAACCGGAGTGGCCAGCTTAGAATTTGTTCCGCCAGATTTGTCTTCATCGAACTTCAAAACCTCAACCCCGAAAACATTTCCTTTTCCTTGATTTCCTTCCTGGCCAAGAATGGTGAATTAAGAATACTGAAGATCTCAATGTTTGTGAGGCATTTGACAAAGCGCTTTGAAAGCTGCTTATTCCTCCTGCTCAGCCTCCACATCAAAGAGATCAAAGTGGACGCAAACGTCCGGGTTCTTGCAACAGGTGGTAAGCGGTTAGAAAGCACTTGCCAAACATTCTGAAAGCACCAAAACTTACTGCGAGCAGACGAACAGATCGGACAAGTAAAAGACAACAAACCAGAGGCGCTAAGCTCTGCCGCTTGTTTGGCCCACTCGTATGCCGCATTCTCGTCCTTTTCCAAGACGGACTCTGCGCCCAGCCAGATACCAGGAACACAGTGCCATCACAGCCACTGGGTGAGCTTGAGGGAGAAGGAAGAGCAGGAACAGAACCAGTCAGAAAAGGACCCACACTCCTGCAGATGGAGATCCATGTTAAAGTAGTCATTTGTCTTCTTCTCTTGCCGAGTTTTTTTTAATTTATAATAGCCGCTACCTGACAGTCGCAGCCGTGGTATAACCAGAAAAGAGTCCCAAGACGCAACCACCCATCAATTGTTGGTAGTAACCTCGGGAGGCAGGTTTGTCTCTATTCATTTCCCTCGCAGGCCTCGCCTGGGCAGGCATCGTAAGATCCCTTTCCGGTATCTCTAGGTTATTACATGAGCCGGTAATAAAGGCAGGTTTTCTTTTCGTACTTTATAACCCAGGTGGTTTCAAGATATAGACTGCAGACTCCAGAGATATGAAAGCCGACACCGACCGTTGATGGTCCTCGATGCTCGAGATTGAGAAAAAGAGATAGGGCAACAGACCACAATCTGAGTCCGGTGGCAGATTGCTCACCGATGGAAACAGCAGAAGACAGCAGAACGAAAGGAAGAAGGGACAGCAGGATCTTTGTCCGGATCCTTTATCAAACCAGATATTAAAATTAGAGCAAGAAAAAAAATAGAACAACAAGAACCCCAACAACCTTCTGCGGTTTTGCCTGATGTTGTATGTATAGCCGCGACCTGACAGTCGCAGCCGTAGTATATAGAAGGCGGGCTCGAGAGGGAGGTAGAGCTCCTATCATGGGCAGGTGGTATCTAGGCAAGAAAAGTTATCTCTCTTTTTTTTCGCTTCAGGTTGAATTCGATTGCATAAACCGACAACCATGGCTATTTTCTGTAGAAAGGAATAAACAGAAGGTGACGCATTTTCGTTTTCCACTTTAGTTGCATAGCCGCCGCTAAACGATGGGGAGAGGAAGGCGAGCAGAGCCAGATCGGTAGGACGATGGATCGAGGTCAAGTAACCAAAGCAGGGTAAGTGTTCGCTTATGGTTTAAAGATGGATATATCGCGGCTGATGCCCTCTGGGGGACTCGAACAACAGTCCCAAACTTTATTTGCTCGTTTGAAGGGTATACTCAGACCTGACAATCATAAGCAAGCTCAGCCAGCTCCAATTCTTCCTGTTCCTTTCTTTCTCGGAAGTTATATATGTAGTATAAAACTCTATGTATGTATAATATGTAGCAAGCACTTGAGCCTTTGCGAGCAGCGACGATTGAACCGGAACTAGGATAATATACGAGCACATGCAGAGATCTCGCCAGTTGCGGGCCCTGCCCCTCGGATGCGAGAGGGAGAGTCATATCCCCCCGCATCGTACACTTCGTTCGGAAGGTCGTATAGTTCTACGACCCTATTTCCCGCAACAGGTCTGAACATGGATATTATACGAGATGAATTAGGTGCAGTATATCGCTAGCAATGATATTCAAAAGTATAACAAAAAAAAGGCAGACTGCCCCTCTCAGCGCAGAAATCGCGAACCTCGCTGTTGAATTTTCGCCTTCTAGCTGGTATTCGGTCGGCGATCGTGACTCCCTCCAGCGGCCCTCTAGCTGCTGCTGTGGACTCCGCTTCGTCCCGAGATTTCTCTTTCCAAAATCGAGATCTCAGCGGTCGCGTATCCCCAACAGCAGCTAGAGGCGCTGGAGGTCGCACCCGGCGTTCTATATAGAAAAGTTGGAAGTCAAAGATGCAAAGACCTATCAGTATAGGTAAGTGCCACGGCGTATTTCTTTCTTCTTCAATTTATTCCTTCGTAAGTAAAAATGTATTCACTGCTCCAACTGGACGGTATAAAAAAAGAGGAGGGTAGCCAAGGCATGTTTCAATCTCCCTATTTTTTTCTTGGAGATCGTACAACTAACTGTATATACTAGGTACCTGCGCCCTTGCGAGAGTGGAGCAGGAGATTGAAATTTAAAATGAAGGATTCCCCCAGGGAAAAATATAGACTGCAGCTTTTCTCAAGCTGCTAGCTCTCCCCGGCCACAGTGGGCCAGACACACATGCTGGAAAGACAACAGTGCTACAACCCTGAATGACATTCACCGATCTTTTTTCTTTCCTCATCGGAACCGAGTACAGGTAGGGGATCGACTTGAACTTTTGTCTTATTCTTAAAAATCAGACTGATGGCCAGAGGCAAGCTCCACACAGGAGACAGACGCGCGGGCACATGGTTGGAAGCAGAGACAAAATGCAGACTGAAGGCGGGAAGGCAAGTCACCCTGCCGTATCCTCCTTCACGGCACCCGCATACGCCAGGCCCAGGATCTTCAGCTGGTCGTCCGTCGGGTCGTCATACCCGTACTCGCGCCTGATATCATCCTCAATGCTGCTCCAGTGCACCGTGAGGCTGCCGATCGACCGCTGCAGGTCGTGGAGGTCCCGCTCCAGCTCCCTCCTCAGCGCCCGGGCCGTGTCGCACCCCGTCATTCATGTTCGCGATCTGACCGAGCCCCTCCAGGAGCTTTGCTCACAGACGCTCCAGCTGCTTCTCCACGGCCCGCTGGCGCCGCTTGCTCTCGTACAGGCGGTCGATCAGGCCGCGGGGTTCCCAGTGGCGCATGGAGCCCGCAGGGTGCTGGGTCCCGGTCAGCGCGGTGCCCCGGCAGGGAGGCGGATGGGGAAGTTGGCCTACCTCCGGCTCCCGTCGGCGCGAAGCACAAACACGCCGTGGTCGAGCGTCTGGGGCTTCCCAGTTGAGTGATTAACCGTAGCAAAAAAAAAGTGATAAAAAAGAGTATTCGGCGCTCTGTAACTGTATTTTTTTGGTAAGTAATAGCATCCGCGGCCTTGACCACAGCGAGTTCTCCTTCATCTTGGAGACTGTACTCCGTTAGCACACCGTTCTTATGACGACCAGCCATAGCCGACCGGGGGCGGATTCGATATATCTGCTCCTTTGCTTCTCCTCGGAGGTCGTATCTATAACTGCATGCACTAAGTCAGCAACCGACGTAATAGGAGATCGTTATGAAGAAGAAGCCGAAAAAGCAGCCCTAGATGTAAAGTGCCATGGTCCATTGGCGGCTTGACGCAGACGGTAAGCTAGGAAAAGCAGCTTTCTTTCTTTTATAACCACTCCGGTGCGACATTTCCACGGGGGGAGGTATGAACCACTAAGTAGTTAGAATATGGTAACCAAGACAGGTCCTCTTTTTTCCCCAAAAAAAGAAAGAAGACTAAAAACAGGACAGAACCAGAAAAGGGCTAAAAGGGAGGATCCTTCATCCAGCCATGGCTGGGCAGAAAAAAAAGAAGACGATGAAGTAAATTCCCCAAATCAAACCAGAAACCACCACATCATTCGCCACGGTCGGGCCCGCCATCATCTATCTCCATGCAAGGGCCACAGCTCCAGGAGGCAGGCAGACAGCATGCGGCAGGGGCATGCAGGGTGGAAGGACGGAGCGTGCGCTCCCGGAAGAGGCTGACGACGACGGCGTCATTGTCCCTCAATTCGATTCCCTTGCGATCTCCAGCCTTTTCAACCGTTCCTGTTTCTGTCACAAACCCGTTTGGCGCAGGCATGAGAAGAAGATTTGGTTCTGGAGACAGAAATCAACATTGCTTATTCATTCATTAATAACCGACGTCCCATAGAGATGGATGGAGATAAATCCTCCTTTCTTCTTCCTTTCTTCGAGGTTGCATGTATGTATATTATAACAGACTAGAACTATACAGCAAGAAAAGGAGCTGAAAAAAAAGAATCAGAACCAGAAAACTCGTTTCTGGGAGAAACAGTTGGATCCCTCTCTTTGGGGGGGAGGGGGGGGGCGGGGGGAGATGGTATCCCACGGCGGGTTTTAATCGATCTCCTTTCTCCTTCCTTTGGTTCTTTCTTGGCCGGATGTCGCCAACTAGATCCTTAGTCGACAGAACGGAACATGGAGGAGCAGACACCGCAGGACAAAGATGCCTATCCATTGGGCCGGGGGGTCAGATAGATCATAGCCCTTCATAGCCCGGGCGAGGCAAGGCAAGACAGGTTCTCTTTCGTTTTCCCTATAGATTGCAATCAGTTAAGCAACTAATTGACAGCCGCTACAACCACGACTTCGTGAGATATTCAATGTCATTATATCTTCCTTTTTCTTATGTTTCCTTGCCTGTTTCCGTTGTCCTCCATGCTCGATGAGTCTGTATGTAATGTATATTCCTAAGTACCGTATAAGTAAATAACCGACACCGTCGAACAGGAGAAGTAAGTAAAAGGTAAAAAGTAGAAGTAGAAAGTAGGAGCAGAAAAAAAAAACTATATATAACATTAACCCAACTACATGGAGGTTCTGTTCCACACAGACGTGGAAGTAGGAGTAGGAACTGCAAACCTGGTCATGCATACAAACAACCCCACAGGCTACGGCTGCCTGTTGTTGAAATGGGCCGCTTCCTGGGCCCAGACGCTGGATCGCGGCGCACTGGTTCAACCGTTCTGATCCGTCCGGCCTTTGACAAGGGCCAAGAATGAGTCCCCGCGCTCTCGGGGAGCGCAGTCGGGCAGTCTGGTCCGGCTGGCATTCCATTGCCGAAAGGAACAAAGAGGTATGTTGTATGTATGCTCAGACGCCAGGTGTTCTCCTTCGCCGGGAGATGATAGCTGGATCGGGTATGTATGTATATAAGTATATAACAATAATAACCGCTCCTGGCTCCATGGACAGTATGAAAAGTATAACAAAATAAGACAAGTAAGAAACTGTGTACTAGGTACCCAACTACCTAGGTACCTAGCACCCAGCTCAACTCGACCACCCTGTCTATCGGCACCAATACATGATGGATATAAGAGGCCCTCCCCTCCTCCCCAACGTAGGGGGGTAAAATAATGGAGGGGAAAAAGACCCCCGGCGCACAAGCAAAGTACATGAATCTCCTCTCGAACGGTTCAACCGTTATAACTCCCGTATATATAAAAGACACGACATGCTTAAGGTACTCCACCTCGACAGCAACCCACCCCCTTGGGGGTAAAACCCGGCGCTGGCGCAGTCTCGATCAAGTCCTGCAGATAAGATTGTATGTCTTGCATCATCACATCACATCTCTATCCATAATAAGATAGGCCAGGACAGGACAGGACAAGCAAAGCTAAGACAAGAAGACAGATAGGGCAAGTAGATAGATAGATCCGTGGCCAGCTTGCGACCTAGATAGATACTAAGGTAAGTATGTAGGTAGTCAGGTAGTATAAAGAAAGAAAGAAAGAAAGAAAGAAACCACCCACCCGGCAGACAATGGGGGATACTTATACCCCCTTCCTTCCCCTCCTGTCCGTCACTACAAAGATCTCTGTGAATTGCACTGCACTGCAATGCAATGCGTGATGGACCAGGATCAAGATATCCGACCTTTTTTCATGCAAATTTTTCAAGTAAATCGCCCAATCGATCGATCGATCAATAAAGACGATGACGACAATCCAAAGTCTTCTTTCCAGCAATAAAAGAATCACCCTTTGTGGTGGTTATTTTTTTTATCCAGTTGTATGGCTATAAACAGCATCTGTCTACGACAGACTTGCATCTATCATTCACGCTGCCTGGGGCCATGACGAGCGCTGACCGGCGGATCCAGGGGCTGCAGGGTGCGCATATGGTGAAGGGGCACACTCCGGACAGTGACGGAGCGAGGTCCTTGGTGACAGTGACGGTGCCGGTGACGGACTGGCAGTGACGGACGGACGGATGGCTGGCTGGGATGCAGGACGCAAAGGGATGATGCAGAGGGTGGGCTGAGGGATGCGAGAGATAGGAAAGAAATCGATACAGTATGTCTGCGGCTACGGATGCTGGATAGATTGTCTTTACTACAAGCTGCTACTTTCCTCCTCTGTTGGACTTACTGAGACAGCGTACTTGAACACTTATGAAATTAGAATATAAACAGACAATGAATTGAAAAACAAAAAGAGACACCACGACATAAGGTGTATCCACTAGATAATCCGGAAAACTAGAGAACAAAATGGCAAAACAAGATCACTGCACGCCCGAGGACACTGTTCTTGTACGGTTGGGGGGGGGCCTTCCATGTTCACCCCACAACTGCCAACTTACGAAGAGATCGCACCGAGGACCTTGTTCAGGATGTCGGTAACGGGCTCGAGGATGGAGAAGACGTCGAGGCAACCCCAGCTCTTCTCAACGTCGAACTCGCCGGCCTGCTTCCAGAGGTCGTCGGCGAAGGAGAAGAAGACGGAGCGGTCACCGCACGAGTTGGAGATGCTAGTCAGGGCGGTGAGCTGCTGGATGGTACCAGGGACCGCAAGGCCGTTGGCATCACCGGCGTGGGGCCAGCCGGTCTCCAGGTTGATGGCGTTAGCCTTGAGGCCAGGGCAGATGCCGTCCAGGAGGGCGAGCTCGCTCTTGACGAAGTCACCGGCATCCTCCGGGGCGACCTGGGAGTTGAAGAAGGGGTGCACGTTGCCACCAACACGGTCGACGACACCGCAGAGGGTCGAGCCGTACTGCTGCCAGATGTTCAGGGGCTCAGCAGTCGTGACCATGCCCGTGTAGCCGCTCTGCTGGAAGGTCGACTTGCACGAGGAGATGAATCCGGCAAGCGAGCTGGCGTCAACCCAGCCGTTGAGCAGGGCCTCGTTGCCGACGACGACCAGGTCGACGAGGTCCCACTGGGCCCAGGAGGCGATGGTGGTGACCTGGTCCTGCGCCGCGGAGATGCCGCTCGACGAGATGTAGACGCCGATGATGAGTCTCAGGCCGGCCGCGCGGGCGGCAGCGCCAACGTACTCGAGGCCGTTGCAGTCGGTCGAGTAGATGCGGACGGCGGTGAAGCCGCGGGCCTTGATCTGCGCGATGTCCTGCTCGACGCTGCTCTTGTCCTTGCACTGGCCGTCAGAGGTGTACGGCGAGTAGGTGATACCGTAGCGCTGGCCACCGTTGATCTTGCCGTTCGAGTCGGTCGCGGTGGAGGAGGTGCCGGTCGGGACGGCAGACGCGCTCGCGGTCGCGGTCGCCGGCGAGGAGGCGGGAGCAGCGGGAGCGGAGACGGGGGACGAGCCGGCCGGGGACGAGCCAGCAGCAGACGAGACCGGAGAGGAGGCCGGGGCCGGGGCCGGGGTGTACGCCGGGACCGAGACGGGGGTGGTGGTCACACCCGCGGTGTTCGGGAGGCCGGTGGCAGCCGCGCCGCTGGGCAGGCCGGTGCTGAAGGGGCAGACGTAGGTGTAGTCGGTCTCGGTGACGGTCACGGTCTGCTCGGGCTGGGTGTAGGTGCCGGGGGTGATGGTGGCCGGCGTGGGGATGACCAGGACGGTGCTCGTCGGCACGTAGGTGGTGATGGGGGCGATGGTGTAGGTGCCGGCCGACGGGCAGACGTAGGTGGTCTCGCGGATGACGCTGGTCACGGTCGAGCCCGAGGGCTCGATGGTCGCGTACGGGCAGGTGATGGTGGTGCGGGTCACGACGACGGTGGTGACACCGCCGACGGTGTGGGTGCCGGGGGGCACGGCGGTGGTCGTCGGGGCGGGGACGGTGGTCTCCTCGCTGACGGTGATGGTCTTGGCCGGGATGGTGTAGGTGCCCGGGGTCGGGAAGGAGGTGACGGCGGCGGTCGGCAGCTCGGGCGTGGGAGAGGCCACGGCGGTCACCGTGTTGTACGCGGTCGAGACCGCGGTGGCCGTGGTGAGCGCGGTGACGGTGCCCGCGCCGGGGACGCTGCCGTAGCTCGGAGGGACCGCACCGCTCGAGGGGCCAGCGGCCGGGGGGACAGCGCTGCCCGAGGGCGCGGAGGGCACAGCAGCACCCGAGGAGACCGCGTTGGCGCCCGAGGGCACGGCAGCGCTGGAGGCGGGGGCGGCAGGGACCACTGCGCAGTCAGTATCTCCTCGACATGTCTTCCGGCCCGGGAGGGAACCTACAGGTCGGGTTGCCGTAGTAGGTGATGACCTTGGTGGTGCAGCCGCAGCTCTCGTCGCCGTTGTGCCGGCGGTGCAGGGCCTCGTGGCCGTGACGGCGCATGTGGCCGTCAGCGAGGGCAGAGCCCACGAGGGCGGCCGCCGCGGTGAGGAAGGCGCCCTTCATGCTGAAGAACAGTGCAAGGCAAGCAGTGCGAGGAGTGCCGTGGGTCGTAAGTCGAAAGAGTGCCCGCTAAACGAGTGAAGCGGTGGTCAGGGATCGGAAGAAGGAACAACGTGCGAAGAAGAAGACGCAGCGCCCTGAGAGATCCGGAGAGGACGAGCAGGACGGGGGAACGCGCAGTAAATGAAGGCCTCGGGCGGGCTTCAGGGGAGGCCCGGCGTGCTCGGGGGATGGACCGCCCAGGACGCCGTGCGCCCCACCGCCCAGGTACCGCCGTGCAGCCATTGGCCCGTGCCTGGCGCCAGCGCATTCTTCATCTCGCAGCATGGTCCAATGGGTCGTCGGCGCCGGGCTCTCGCCCACGGGTCTGCCCGCCGCCCCCCGTGGCTCCCACGGTGAAACGCCCTGCTTTCCCTGGCACGGCTGCCGCCTCCGCCGCGCTAGCCCCAGCCCGGCCTAGCGCCGCCCTCGCGACCCGCCCAGCCAGGCTTTAATTTCCGCCATCGCCCAGCATGCAATAGTCGCCCGCGCCGTCGTGGAAGCTTCCTGGCTGCGCTCGTCTGCTCTCCATCCCCCCTGGGTTCCCCTCCACCGTGGAAGTTCGACGTTCGCCGTCGAGCGTGCCAGCGGCAGCGATCGGCGGTCGCCTGCAAGATATCAGCCTCAGGCCCCATCGACGCAAGCGACACCGATCGCACCCCCACCCGTCGGCACTTCTCTCAGCCCTCGTCACCGTCTCCAGACCGACGCCTCCCCTGTCCAGCAGTCACGCCCAGCAAGAATCGCAGTCGTGCTGCTCCTCCGCAGCCCGTCGCCCCGAGCTCAAGCCTGCCGGTGTCCATTCTCACCCCTGACTCCGTTCCTGTGGGGGGCCGTTAGGGCGATACTCGCATGGATCGCTTCCGAGACCAGGCGTGCGCCGTGCCTCGATCGGCGGCCCCAGGGCGCCTAACATGGCATTTCTGCAGCAGAGACGTGCAGGACCCCTTTTTGTTAACGTTCGATAAATCATGAATCCAGAGTTAGGCCAGAGATCTAGTTAAGGGACCGGTCTCTTGTTCGACTAGCGCAGCGGTGACAGGTGCCAGACTGGAGGCTACTCCTGAATAATGGGAACGTTTCGCTCGGCAGTGCCAGTTACCGTGATGGGGAGCGGATGCTCTCCGTCATTACTAATCTTCCGACCATTGAACTTAACCTGCAGCAAGTCTTGCGGGAGCTCCAAAGACTGAGATTACACCCGAATTCGACGCAGTCAGTGGTAGACTTGCCACCAGTCCCTGAGCTACGCAGTGCACAGTAAATTGGAAACCAACCTGGTGGGAGATTTCATCGACGTCTGCCCCTTGGACCCTGAGAGATGAACACACATGCCCTGGGGATTGGCAAGGAACCTCCCCGCGTGGTCCGTGTCGACGTCTCCCTGCGTCTTACCATCATTGATCCGATCCCGTACGACTTTAATGATGAGTTATCCCTGGCTGAGGATAGTCCCAACCACGAGCGATTAATTGAGGAGAGAGCAAGCGCATGATGTGCACAGTACAGTATATCGTCCTCAACACGAACAGGTCAGATTATTATGAGACTGGTTGTCGAAACTTGGGCTACTCAGACAAGCATGCTATTCAGTTCACCGCAGAACAGCAATTGTTCAGTGTAGATTAGTAATGTCTATGAAGGTAGTCAGTATGTCCCCACGAGTTCGTAGCCATCTATCTCCTGTACCGTACCGCATATCATTATTTTCCAAGGAGAAACATAACATAGCCCTACCTTGTAGACTGACCTGCTGCTATGTACCGTAGTGTACTATGTAGTAAGTGATAATGACGGAGCCCCTTCATGAATGGTAGTAGTAATAGAAATTACTTGTATTAGCATCATCCGGATTACAAACTGGTTTATGGTAATGTAGTCGACCTTTTTTGGCAGCAGCAGGATATATATATATATATATATATATTTGATTTCGCGCCCTGGTCTACATAGCTATTATCATATACCGTGTTATATATGCAATAACTTACCGTTTTTATCTGTTCTATTCTATCATATTATTTATCCAGCAGCAGCAGCAGTGGTAGTTTTGTCCACTTACCCAACCTCAATCCCGCTCAATAGGACCTGTATGGCTGACCATCAAAGATGGAAAACAGAAGTAACTACTAGCTGATGGTATATATATATATATACTGCATAGTATAGTAGATCCCATTCCTTCCTTCCTTACCTACTTACTTACCTACCTAGTTTCAATTTCCCATCGTGTCTGTTCCTGTGTCTGTGTCTGTGCTCTCTCTCTCTCTGTGTCTATACATATAAAGCAGAAAAGGAAATTCCAAGATGAGATGAGTTGAGACGCGATGTACCAATTGAAAACGGTTCTTTTCTTTCTTTTCATCTTCATCTGAAGTTGGGCGGTCAAGACTCCGTCTGCCGCTGCGTACAAATTGTATTACACTGGATTATTATATTATATACGTTGTCTACTCGACAACCTATCTACTCGACTTGACATTTGACATTGACTGGGAGACACAAGCATAACGGCATGCTCAAAAAAAAGGAACAGCTTTTTTCTTCTCTCAGAAACATTACATTACTATATCTCTCCAACAATGGGTAAAAAGATCAGGAAAGAGAAGAATCTCGCAGGAGTATCCTGCGTACAGTTACACCCACAGACAGCATGGGGAAGCGAAGCTGCCTAGAAAGGAGAAGAAAGAATGTGGTCTGAGCATAAGAATCTTCCTGATCATTTCATTATCTATCCATTCCCATGAGGTCAACTGATGGTGGTTGGGTGATAAGACTCCTATGCCTAGGTCCACGGGCTGCAGGGGGAACATCAATAATCCGGTATACGGAGCACACTCCTCCAATGCAGATGCTGCTCTCCACTACACGCGATATCATTTGATTTGGCATGGCTCAGAACAAGAGAGCCAAGCTTCGCATTGGGTTCATCAGACATCCACGGAGCACGGAGTAACGTTGATCGATAAGAAAGTCCTGGGTTTTCATGTTATTATTCCTAAGTATCCTGACTTAGGAACCAGATTACGCTCGATTTCACCAGCAACGTCAGCCGGACCAGCTTCAGCAGTCCATCGATCCGAGATCGTCCAATCAAAGTACTCAGTACTTCTCCAAACTCCGCGGATTATTATTACTATTATCATTTACAAGCAGAAAGTTACACAGTACTCGCACGATCAGTCAGCGATATCATCAACGCCTGAAAGAAAACAAAATTGCAATATCCAGTCTGCAATCATTGTGAACCTCGAGTTGCATAGGTACAGTACAGAGATCCCTAAAAATAGAATAATAAAATAATAACTGTCACTTCTTCTGAGAACAGCGCCGCCGTCGTCAGCCACATGATTATTTTCAAATGCTGCGCCTCGACTGTGTACGAGTCTACATACGTACGCAGTAGAATCAGATCCAAAATTGAGGATAAGATGCAGAGGTTTGGTTGGATCGGATCCATCAACAATAATAAGAAGAATAGTACGGAGTACGGAGTACCTCCGTACTGTAGAGACCCGTTATTTCATTAACTGATTAAAGCGGTAAATGGTAAATAGAGACTGGCCATGTCAATTTAAATAGCAACTAATCGATATCTGCAATTAGGTGTTCACCTACGTAAATCAATTATCTGACCCAGATTCCAGAATACTTCCACTGCGCAAGGGCGGTTCCATGGACGAATCAACGCTCGACTTGTGCAAGCATGCTGCGTGGACGCTGCGTAGATAAATGTGAAACACCGGGTTAGTGTGCTATTGATTGCCTAGAGCCCAGTGGAGACTGGAGAGTGCCATCTATAATTAGCTCAAAGTCGACGGAGTTCTCCGTAGCGATGGAGCACAGACCTACTACTTAAGTGTCTGTCTGGAGTCTGGACTCAAAAGACACATTCTCCGTATACCCGCTATATTATACGGAGTAGGCTCAGTAGGTAATGTCTACCTACATTTACGCCCCCAGCCTATCCATCTCCCTCGGATCCTTCGAGGCCGACCCACGCCGCCGGAACCTCGTCGCGTATATCTCCGGCGGATACTTCCACCCAATCCGCCGCTGCTCGTTCCGGACAGAGTCCGTCCAAATCTCCCGCCGAGGGACAGGCGTCGGTTGACGAAGATGAACATCCCCTGAACACCATCCTGTCTGAGGGCGTAGACGTATCGCTCCAACCACTAGGTATCCGTCGTGCCCTCCAGGTCGAGGTTCTCCTCCCCCCATTCCTCGGACAGGTTCATCCCATCGATGAGATCCTGCAGGTCGACGGAGTTCTTGGTGTCGATGAGGCTCTGTGCGTACATAGAGGGCGAGTTTGGGGTAGGGTAGTCCGCCTTTTTGTTTTTTCCCCCTCCCTCCGTTATGAACAAAATCGCATACAATTACCCAATTAGGTAGAGAGAGAGCGCAGGGGCTTTGACTTTTAGTATGTACTGTAGATAAAAGGAAATGGCTTACCCGGCTCTATTCTATATTCTCCGGCTTGCACTCAATATGACAGTGACTCGCCGGCACCGGCAGCCAGAAATCGGCTCTGCCGATGGCCTTGAATCGGGGGTACTTGTGGTCCTGAGAGTTCGGCTTCGAGAGCGGGAGCGGGCCGCATGGTTCCGGGACATCACGGTGCGAGGTGTAAAGAGCTGGACGGCTCGCTCGTGCTGGTCATCTGGGATGCATAGTATCCGGTCCTGGACAGCACATTAGCCGTGGAGGTACTTAATGTGTCGAGGGTAACAGGTAGGTTAAAGGACAAACAAACATGAAGCACCCGTCCAGCGCCGTGATAGATCAGCGCCTGTTCAGCACGAAACAGCAGCATATGCCGGCGCCTTGTAGGATGGATATCACGGCTAAAAGTTACTGTGGGGTCGGTCACTTGTCCCCGGGATTTCCGACGGCCAGTGGATGGAAGGCTGGAGAGACAGAAGCTTATTATTGTTACTGGTATCCCCTTGCGACTCATCCATTCTGTGATCTCATCATTCCACTGTACGTAGAGGCTGAGAATGCGCCTGTCTTGAAGTCTTAACTGATAAGATCTCCGCCTGGCTGTGGGTCGGTTAGCTGCCTTGGTCACATGTCGATACATCATTGTGATTCGTCGGATGGATGGATGAATGAACTAGAGACCTGATCTTCCTGCGCAAAATAAGTAGAAATTTACAGATTTACGAACACGTATACAGATTTTAAATGTAATGTACTGTAGTCACACGAGAACTTAATGTTAGATTATCTCAGAATCCATATGTCGTACCTAACCTATCTGCTGGGTGTACATGATGCAAAAGTGTATAATAATGCAATTCATAACGCGTTATATGTACAGTACAATGAATAAAAAGTAACCTTGCGCTCCATATTATTTATTCCCAAAAAAAAAGAAACCAATTAATCATCCGTCTAGCACCCACATCCCATCCATCCAGAACGAGTACCCATATCTTTCCTGCAACTCCCGCCGCTGCTCGCCCCCATCACGGACGAAGCGACTGTCCGGCGCTCCAAGGCCATGATGGGTAGCCATGAGTTTCTGCAGCTCGGGGTCGCTGTACATCGCTTCGTCGTAGATTTGGTGAGGGGGCGGGATGATGGTCTGGTGGCGCGTGGGAGGAGAATCGTAGGGAGCCGATGACGACGACTCTTCGCGACTAGGCAGAGCGATAGCTACCGCCGAAGAAGCTATTCCAGCGACAAGAGCAAGGGAGACAAGCGTCAGCGGGATGGACTTCGTGACCAGTGTAACTCTGGGGAGCTTCAGACGGGAGGAGGGACGAGGGATCACAATTCGTGGTGGACGGCGAGGACGGTTGTGCGGTGGGATGAATGGAAGTGGTGACGGTGATGGTGAGGCCATGGTGGCCATGGTCCGCTGCTGAGCGCTCTGCCTCATCCGCAATGCCAGCGCTTCCACCGGCGATCGAGGGGGCGCAGACGTATATAGAGGAATTGGCTCCAGCACTAAGGGGCCGAAATGTGTCTTGCCCGACTCCATCACCGCCGCCCTCATCATCATCCATGCCCGCATCGGCCGCCACCACGACTCGTGCTCCGCTCTCGAACTGAAAACGAACATTTGTCCGTGATCACCTTCCCGACAGAGGGTAGGAGAAGGAAGGAAGTCGAAGTACATACCTATTAAATATCGAGGCGAAGAATCCTGGCTGAGCATCGACCTGTCTTTTTGCCCATCCTCTCTCCACGTTGTAGTGTTTGACGTCTTGGAGGCCTGCGAAGAGGCCGCGGCCAGCTGTTGGTTTCTGCTGGAGTCAGCAATACCGCACACTAAGACGCATTTGATGAGATAGGACATACGCGACGCGTCTCTGGATCACGAATCCAGAGATCTGCACCAAACTCGTTCTTCAACCGCGAATTGTTGGTTGATTGTGATGTTGATGTTGACATTGATAGGACTTGTGAGACTCTGGTATATCAAGACTGTGTATGAATCTGTTGCGTAATAAGCTTTAGAGCTGACAGATCGAGTATAGTCTGCACCAGGTTCTCAGGTATTTGGAAATGATGATAATGCTGTCGGCGATTGAACAATAGAGAAAGTAGCAAACCCCGAAAGGAGGATAAGTATATATACCTCCCTGAGACCCGTTGCTCATAACGAAAACTAGAAGGAGGCACACCACATGACATGACAAGGAGCCGAAATCATCATCATCCGCAATGATTACATGCTATCTCCCTTGGTATCATCAGGTCAATCCAGAAAGAACCTGGGTATCGGGGGCTTCCGAGCACGGGGCTGGTAGATTTCAACAGCGAATAGAATCAAAGAGAAATAAGAAACCAACATGTACACGAGAACGTGTACATCAGAGAATGGGGCCATTGTCCATCCCCATGCTAGCTTTTTCCAATAAGATGGATCCGGAGCGCTGGCGGGCTCTTGACAGGCGGTCCTGCTTTCTCTTTCCGGATCACACCAGACCAGGGCAGTGGAGCGATAGTAGCGTGGTAGTATCTCGTCCTGACGCCATAACAGATAGATCAAATGTTGTCTGTCGTTCTTGGCGAAGACCGGCGATGGGAAGATTCGGAATGAGGTTGATGTTGTTGGCTGCGAGGGAGAAACCGGATAGATGGATAGCGGAGCGTTGGAGGTGGTGTGACGGGTGCAACCCGAACCCGAAATTCTCGGCTTGCCGTGCTCGACATCAGCTTCTCATCTCTCTTTTCCCATAGTTGTCGGTTGTATATACATGCATACATGAACTAATTCTTCATCTACACAGGATTGACAACAAAAAGCTACCATATTTCAACAGATAATAAAAGACAAAATGATACACCCTCCCGTTGTTAACACCCTGTTCTGCCTGTGCTGCAACCGGAATCCCATCATCTCGGATCCGAACTCCCAGTACCAGTAACGCCACTATCGCGCGTCTAACCCCGCGCCATTAATCGGCACGGATCTCATAGATCCCCAAGTTACCGGGTTGCATCTTTCCGGGTTGCTCTTACTAGTGCAGCGGTCACCATTCCCTGGTGCGCCCCACGGGCGTGGACTCTGGCCGTGGTCAGCTTTTTGATACTAGTTTTGGATTTTTTTTACCAGTATTCTCACTGTCTGAGGAGTTTTGGCAGGCAGAAAGTTCTTAAAAGTAACCCTTTAAAACTGCTTAACAGACCTCTCAGATTCACGTACAAAGACTTTTACTGCTTTGTATATGGTCCACATTATATCCATAGAAGAGGTATATATCAAGAAGCTGATCAGTGAGGCAGATTCGTTATCATGGAACACTCAGTAAGTTATACTAAAACAGCTGTCATTCGTACTCAAACCTGTACTATTGACTGGGTATCTCTCAGCCCAAAACGCCACTGTAACACTGATCCAATCTACCTGCCAAATTGTACCCAAAACACGCCCTACACATAACATGCCCATGATCCATGAACCATGTACTCCCAAAAATATATCCCAGAAAATAGCCCCCACGCCAGGTCCTGATACACTCAAAACAAAACAATAACATGCCCGAGTCCTCCTCATCATCACCAGTCATTCTTTTTCCAACAGCAGCAGATCCCTCTGCTCTCACACCACTGCCTCACAAAGCCCGCACTAACCTCCCTATCTTCTCCAACGAGGCCCAACCCTTCCGTGTTCAGCCACGCCGCGAGGTCCTCCAGCACGATGGGATCGTACATAAGGATCTTCTCGTGCCACGTGGGCCGCTTGCGGCCGTTGACAGACTGCATTCGAGGTTGGGCACGGATTGCTTTGGTGATCTGAGTGGCCAAGTCGGGAAGGAAGTTGGCTGTGGCTGAGTCTGCGGAGGATGTTCTTGTACTAATACTGATAGACTCCTGAGCTTTGCTGGAAGTTGTGCTGCTGGTCGTAGGCCTAGGTGCTTCAGAAAGAGTGAGGGGAAGTGGTGTGGTGCTTCGAGATGAATAGCGGTTTTGTTGTAGACGACTGGGAGACGGGATAAGCTCATCTTCGGAATCCTCGATTTCTTCCACATGGTGAAAGCGAGAGGAGGAATGCTCTGGTTGTTTTCCGGATTTTGCTTTCTCGTCTGTGTGCTGCTTCAAAGCGGACTTCTTACGTCCTCCGCCACGTTGTTTTCGAAGTGACTGATTCTTTTCGTCCACTAGATGCGACCCAGTCTTAGACTGAGACTTTGTTCTGGATTTCTGGGTAGGTTGCTTTGAAGGCTTGACAGCTTCTGCCCTGTTCTCGGTTATATCCGGCTGATGTATGGACTTGGAGCTTGCTGAGCTTTGTGGTCTCGACCCAGTAGTGGTAGACCCAGTATGCTTTCCTGCCCTCAGATGCTTAGACTCCCAGCACTTCTGAAGCAGTTCAATCATCTTATCACGCCCTTTGACCGGTTTAAAACCATACGCAGCTATTTGCTTAGCTAGCTCTGCGTCTGTAAATCCATTATACCTCGGCATCTCGGGTGGTATAGTCGACCCTCCTCCGGACTGGGCTGGTTGGTGATCGGCCTGATCAACTGACTGTGTAGAAGGGGAAGGCGTTTCTCTAGTCGGAGGGAAGGAACTTCGCTGGGAAGAGCCTTTGGCGTTTTTGGAATGTGACTTTGGCGTATCGTCAATCTCGACCCATACGTATTCTTGCCTCTCTTTCTTTTTCTCCTCATCGACTTGCTTGGGCGCAGATTGGGAGACATTGGACAAAGAATCCCGGAGATCCGGAGAATCAACCATGTCCAGAACCTCTGCCTGGACAAGGGACCCATCTGAATCTCTAGCAGCTACAGACCACAGATTTCTCGAGCTTGTAAACCGTGACACGGTAGAACTCGTCGATGAAGCTGACACGCCACCTTGACTAGGAAAAGTTTCCTTATCTGCAGTCATAATGCTCTCCGAAGCGTGAAGTGCCATCTGTGTCTCTCGCACCAATGTTGGAGACTCATCCCTCTCCAACTGGCTCCAGGTGCCAAAGAGAAGATCTTGATCATCAAATCTTTTGAACGCCGCTTCTGGGGATAGGACCATACACTCAGGAGCAGCAGCCGTTTTGCTTGACTTATCGTTCTTGTTGCGCTTAGCTTTTGAGGACTTTTTCTCCGTAGATCTTGTCTCTTCAGCTGTAGATTCTTTTTCAACCGGGAAATATCGACGGAGGCTGTTACTCTTTCCCACATCGTCAGGGACATAGCGTGCTGTTGCATGAGCCGTGATTGTGGTCATCTTCCGCGGTTTTGTCTTCTTTTCGCCTCGTTTTGCTGCAGTGACTCTGTCAACTGTTTCCACAGTCGCAGTCTCCCGGGCTTCGCGTTGAAGTGGTCTCGAATTGGTAAAAATACTCGAATCTACAAGCTTCAGAAGCAGTTAGCATCACACTTGGCTGAACGAACATCATCCATGACATACCTCTATCCGTCTCTTCTTTGTAGGGCCGCCTTCGTCAGTCTTTTTGGTATTTTCCTGCGATAGTCGACTCTGCTCATTGAATCCATAGCTCAAGAAGAGATCACCAAAGCTGGGCCGGCTAGAAGGCTCCTGTGAGGATGCGCAGTCATCGTCCCCGTCAAGGTTGATAATTCGCGCCTCCGTGTCTTTTGTCGGCGTCCAATCCAAGCGCCTTTTTGTAGCTTCCTCCAGCTGGAGGCCCTCGTTTTCCCAGTCTTTCGAATTCTTCGAGGCCGCCTGAGGTTCTGAGAGCTCTAACAGAGGCAGCGTAGCAGCTTGCTTCACAGCCTCACTAGCCTTGCTACTGTCTCCCTTCGAGACTCTACCATTCAGCGTCTTGTTGCCCGATTTCTTGTGCTTACTTGTAGTCCGTAACCGTCCATTATTTCCATTTGTTGTCTTCTTCGCAGCGTTGGTCTGGGATTCGCAAGAGACTGTCTCCAAGTCTGTCAAGACCGTCTGCCGTTCCTCCGCACTTTTCTTCTTTACCCTTTTGAGCTTGTTCGTGGACTCCCTTTCCCCGGTTGTCGTAACTGGAAGATTCTCCCTCCAGACCCCTTCCGCCAAAGGTGTTTTGCGGTTCTCTGATGATCCATTCTTTGGAGATTCAGTCTTCGTCGCAGAGGGTGAAGGGGGCCGGAATAGCGTCGAGGGCGATCGCATCGCAGGCGGGGAAGACCCCTGGGGAGAGAATCCAAACAACCGTTCGGGACTATATGCGACAGGGGTTGGGGAACGAGCAAAGATCCGCTCTGGCGAAGAGGAAGGGAGGATGATGACATTCGATGTCGAGGCCATGGTAGCGGCGGGCCGCGACGGCCGAGAGCGGACGTTGCAGTAGAAAAGATTGCACAGGGAGGACTCGGAGGCTTAAGAACTCATCGTATATTGTTCTTATCCCTCTCCATCTCGATGTCTAACGTAATGCGCGCGGTCTTCACTCCACAGAGCACCGGCCGTTCTCCGGGTGAGATCGCGATCATCGCGGAGCCTGAGGTCCAAAGGGTTGTCTTGGCAAAGTTGCGAGTTTGCCTGTTTGGGATTACTCCAGGTGGCGCCCGGGGCAACCACTGGCACTGGAATTCAAGAACACAGATGCTCTCTGTAGGTGCAGCTTTCGGCTAAGAATGCTTACTATAAGTTCCTGTCTGCAGTAAATTGACTTCGGTACATGGGAACATAAGCTCTGAGTTTTTGAGCAAGCTAGTTGCGCAAGCGAAATTTGCAGCACATACTGCCCACAGCAGGTAGCTAAACAGTTCCATCAATCAAAAACGTCTGCCTGCCTAGACGTGAAGCGATTCCTTGAGAGATAACAGGCACAAGTTGCCATTAATCAGCGCTGTTCCCAGGCAAACGCCCTTAGTTCTTCTAGCGCGCATCCTCCTGTCCTCTTTCCACCTCGAGTGAGAGGAAGGATTCCAGATCTTGCAATAGTGACGACACTGGTCGTGCTGATGAAAATTTTAGTGGCTTGTAAAAAATTTCTATATCTCCTCAATGCATCTCGTTCCCATTCCCTGTCGTCATGAACACATGCACTCCAGCAGACTGGAGAGTAAATCTGTTTTCCATAGTCGGTGGAAGGATGCCAGACCCTTCCCGGAAGAGTACTGCAGATAGTAGAGGCAGTCGAGTAAAAAAGAAAGATAGTAAAGCGCCGCAGAGTAGATATCATGCAGCTCCCCGTAAGGCCATCGCGCCTAATATATTGATCTCCAGCTCCCTTTTTCCGCCGTCGGTAGTTCCGTTCACCTGGGCAGAAGGAGCCTTGGCAGATGCGGCAGGCGCAGCTCCCAATTTATACGCCTTTCTGATTTTGCCAATGTCCGCAATAGCAGACAACGACTCGTCGTCGAAGGGCACCGAAGTCCCTTCGACGGACTTTCCAAGATGTTCCGCTACTGAGTCATGGGTGATGTCAGGAGTCACAGAGACCTTAACCACCAACAGATCCTTGGTAGAATCTGATAGACCGAATCTGCGGAAAGAATCCGCAATCTAAATTTTCGTTAGCCGGATTCCTTATTACAAAATAATTGCAATTGAAGAATAGAGGGGTGTCAGACATTATTGCTCGGACTTAAAGAGAAGACAATCTCCGAATGGACATTCCGCGACTTTAGTCGCCCACTCAGATAATCATTGACTGCTCTGAAGGTAGCTGCAAGAATATGTGTTTTCGATAATATCTACGCTTTTTAGTTAGAATGACTGGAGTGTAACAAAACAAATTTCCACTGGTCATACCATGCTCGCGTCGATGAAGGCATATTCAAATTCGGAGTTTCCTGAGAGTAGCTGGCCCCGCAAGAACGAAGCATTCTTCACATCGCGGAAGAGGGCGACATGAACGGGTATGGATTCAGGAAGGTGAGACAGGCGGATTGTTTCTAAATACATATCGAAGACCTTCAATTTTTTAAGCTTGCTGCAGCCTGAGAATGATCTTCAAAAGGAGGGGCCTGACTGCGAAAGCTGTGGTGGGGATCTACACACCATCCCATAGAGGCATCGATCGAGGCCCGGGCGACGGAGCGTGCAACCGCATCCGGCCACGGCGTCACGTGGGTGTTCGTGATGAGTCATGCACGTGACATTTCGGCACTTCTGGAACGTTCGCGTGCCCGGAGCGGACGTCACTCGGCGTTAAGCGCTATCGGGCTGATATCAGCGAGGGAACGCGGAACTTCAAACTTGATTTATATATATCCCTCTTTCCTGCTTCATCCCTCTCATCAACATCCATCGCCACACGCCCGTTTGCAGCCATGGCTTTCATGCTCAGACGGCCGTTCGCCGTTACGACGGCACTCAAGCAGGTCCCCAAAGCCTGCAACACCTCGAACCCCGCCGCTCGACTTTTCCACAACGCTCCCTTCAAGCACGCTTCGTCTCCCAACAAGGCATCGCAAGCTGCGCCTTCATCCATCCTCGGCCGATCGAAGCAGACCTTCCAGAATGCCTTCCGCCGCACCTACATTCAGCCAACCTACCAGGTCGACCAGGGCAACCTGACCCAGCGGCTGCTGTATGGCGCCGCCATCGTGGGTGGGACTGTCCTGGTGACGAACCTGATCTTCAACCGTGAGACGAGAGAAGACGGTGGCATGCCGCCGTACGAGCGCAGCTACCTCAACGACACGTTCCTGCACACCGGTCTGGGCGTTGGTATCATCGGTATTACTGCTAGAGCGCTGCACACCAACGGATGGTCGTTCCGCCTGATGGCCGCGAACCCGTGGGCTGTTGTCGGTCTGAGTCTGGTCGCCAGCATCGGCACTATGTACGCGACTTACTACACGCCGCCTGAGAAGTAAGTAGATCTGTTCTATCCCCGAAAAAGGTGCCACTGCATAGGTACTAACATGATATAGCTATCTTCTGAAGTACGGCTTCTGGACCGCTTTCAACGTCACTCAGGCCGCCCTGCTCTCCCCGCTGATGTTCATGAACCCCGCGATCCTCGCCCGCGCCGGTCTCTACACCGTCGGGATGATGGGCTCGATCGCCTTCGTCGGCGCCACCGCTAAGCAGGAGAAGTACATGTACCTCGGTGGTCCTCTGCTCGCGGGTGTCACCATCGTCGCTCTCTCCGGTCTCGCGCCCCTCGTCCTCCCCGCCACCGCGGCCCGCACGCTGATGTGGTCTGAGCGCATCTGGCTGTACGGCGGTCTGGCCGTCTTCGGTGGCTTCACCCTCTACGACGTCCAGAAGATCCTGCACCACGCGCGCATGGCGCAGCGGGGCTTGATCAAGAAGGACCCGGTCAACGAGAGCATCAGCCTCGAGCTCGACTTCCTGAACATCTTCATCCGTATGGTGCAGATCCTGGGCATGCGCCAGCAGAACCGGAGGTAAACGAATCAATCATCAACTGTGCCAGACGGGAGAAGAGAGGGGGATTTGAAATCTGGGGACAAGAATAGTGTATCATTGAATTTCATACCATGAATCTCAAGACTAGTGTTTTCTTTCTTTCGTTCTTTCTCCATGCGACGGAAAGAAATTGAAACCTATTCCCCCGTTTTCTTTTTCTGTTTTCCCTTATGTATTATTACGCCCGTGCACTGCTATAGCATTCTGTATAGTACAAACCCACCTAACCTACCTATTTAAGCTTCATCCCAGCTGACCTATATCATCTCATATCAACCCTCCCCTCGAGGGGGAGAAACAACAATATTAGATAATAATGACACTCTCCACTCCAAATACTATTGCTCTGTTCTGTTCGTCTCTACTCCGTAGAAGTAGAAACTCGAAGTTGAAAGTAAAATGACTGTTCGGGAGATATAGACAGTAGACACGAGGGTGCTGTAAAAGCAGGCCAGGTCATGTAATAAGAACTGCAGAGAGTGAGAAGATGATAATGACTGCCGTTTTGTTTGAAAGTAAAGTCGAAGCCTTTCCTTTTCTCGAACGAAAACAAAAAGCCCGTATTGTACATATTGATCGACAACCATGAAATCCCTGCCGTTTCACTCGTTTAAATACTTCCTCATATCATAGCCTAGTCTAGCCTATCCTAGCCCTATTCCGAACCTAACCTGGTCATGAAGGGGATTCATCTGCAGCTCGTTCTATATTTATCATGGCTGGTTTTAGGCCACTTCTCCTTCCTCCTCTCCCCCTTTCACGGGCATGGAAAGAAATAGGAATTCCCAATCACATACAGTACATTCTCAATCCCTAAATTACTGTACGCGCGGAGGGTGGGGTAGGGAGTGAGAATCCAAAAAAGAACGTGATCTGATCGAGGAAAACCCACAAGGTATAGCATAGCAGACTTTTTTTTATTTCCTTCTTGCGTTCACGTTGGAAGAAATATTTGGTGAGCAATATTAGTAGTCAACAGGATATATGGAGGGAAACACATGAGAAAAACAGCGCATATGTCCAGGAAGAGCTTAGGTCAGGTTCGAAGAAGACGACCGAGAACCAACGAAACCCCTCGCTCAAATAAACATATGTACAGTACATACAAGACCTTCCCAAATTAAACTCTTGACAGGGTATATACACCTTCGAATCCCAGTGATCCTCCCGATCCTATACCATAAAAACAGCGGCGCCGGCCATGAACGATGTGAACAGGCCCAGCCACAGCGTGCTCAGAGATCTCGAGTAGATGCCGTCACTGGCGGCAGATGCGAAAGCACCGTTGGTGCCATTGACTGCGGACGAGTTGGCGTAGCCGCACAGCCCGCTTCCATCTAGCTTGTCGGCAGGGAAGAACACCCTGGGCTCGCCCTTGCTCATTGGCACCACGAGCTCTCCATTCTCAGTCAAGTTGTACTTGACACAGTTCAGCACCTCCATAATCTCAATGCCTTGTTCATAGGTGACAGGCAGGGTTAGGGTATAGTCCCCGCTCTTCGATCCTCCGGTCGAGAGAACCATGATGACGTGCTGCCCTTCCTGACCCTTGCGGATAGCGAGTTCACTTGGACCGGTCCATATGGGATAGGATTTGTAGTCAACATATGTCGGATCAACCCGGATAGCCTGTTTGCGGATTTTGTTCAGGGTTGCGGTCAATTTGTACAACGGAACGCTGGTGTCGTATTTAGAGAGCCACAGGGCTTCTCTATTGGCGGGTGTTCCAGCTTTATTGGGGGGCGTTTCAACGCCAAAGTGTTGCTCTTGACCTTGATAGATCATAGGTATTCCATCGGCGAGAATGGTGAAAGTAATGACATTCTTGGCGAGCTGTAAAGAGTCAAGTCGTTAGTGCTTTTCGGGAGACATTCATTTCATTGAAGAACAGGTACTTACCGCCAGATCCTTTTGAATAGAGGCGAACCGAGGGACGTCATGGTTTTCGGAGAATGAAGCTAATGCAGTAACATCCTGGCATGTCTCCTTCATGACAGTAATTTCGTTCGTCAATGCTGTCGTGTTCCCGGTTGTAAAAGTTTGCATTATCGCATTATAGACCGGGTAGTTAGGAACGCTAGGAAGGTAGTCTTTTTGGTACTTGCATATAATGTCGGCGTTGTACTCGTAAACTTCTCCCGTCATGTATACGCCAGCTGCATCGTAGAATTTCGGAAGGAAACTCGGGGTAACATGTTTCGCGGCGTCGATACGTAAGCCATCGACAGAATAGTTGGCAATCAGATCTTTGGCCCAGTCCTCCAAAAGTTTTTGAACCGTGCTATCCTCCGTTTTGAGATCGGGGAGCGGAACGATATCATCACCCGTCCAGCACCTTTGCGCGAGAGGGTAATTGTTATAATCCGTAATCTCACAGTAAGGGTGGAAGTAGTCCTTGCTATTGAAGGGCGTGAAAACCGAGTAGTCGACTGAGGTGGCTGGATCGCTTCCATTGGTGATGTAGGCCATGTTGTTGATAACAGAATCGACCATCAAAAACATATCCCGCTTGTGGAGAGCAGCGCTGAGATCAAGCAGGTCCTGATGGGTGCCAAAATGTTCGTTCAATGCGTACATATCTTCCTGCCAGTAACCATGGTAGGCTTCGCCGTATGAGACCCTCCCCTCGACATTCTTGATGACAGGAGAGATCATGATAGCATCGAATCCCATGCCCTGGATGTAGTCCAGGTGATTGATCAGTCCTCTCCACGTACCGCCACAGTACAATCCTGCTGTGGTGTTGCAAGGTGCATCCGTGGATCCATCTGTCCGTGCAAACCTGTCCGTCATGACCTGATATACCGACCTTGACTTCCAAGCAGCAAGATCTGCCGCAAATGCTGATGTTACAAGGCCGAATACCGAAAAGAGGGAAAGCGAATGTGAATAACGTCGTGACCCAAACATCTTGACCATGTTGAACAAGAGACGATGCTGAAATTGAGTGGATTGTGCCCGTTACAGAATTGAGCAATTCCTTTGGTCGGCTGCCTACTCAGCGCGCACACCTTGGCACGTGTAGAGCAGGAAGAAGTTCGTGTCGTCTAAGTTGACCTTTAGACCGCCCTCCTCATAATGTAATGGCAAGGGACAGCTGACAGTCTCTGCTGTTCGCGTGGAACTTGGAGAGAGACGCTGTATGGACAGTGATGGATGCTGTGTGGGATACAGTGCTTAGAAGACGCTGCCGATTCCAAGGGCTCCGCAAGCGGCTTGACTCTTCCTTTACCCGTAGCGATTGCGCTTTTGTAACAAATGGACAAGAGATCTGCACAACAGGCAGGCAAAGGAGGGTGGTAGATACAACGACTGACAGGGAACAAGACGCTTGATAGACGGTAACTAAACGAGTGAACCCCGTCACAACCACGACGGGCAAGATGAGTGAGAGGAATTAGAATTGTTCGACGAAAGAGTGACAGTGGGCGACGATGCGCTGGAAAGAGTGAAAAGCTGAGTCAACCAAAGGGGTGTGACAAGGCGGTGTTAGGGCAGGACCGTCGATCGAAAGTGTGGGAGAGAGGATGGCATCCGGACTCTGGGGCAGCATCAACGGCGACCAACACCAAAAAAGGAGAACACTGATACCTTGGCAGAGCGCCATTCCCAATTGACGCTGGAGCCCGTGGCCGTGTCGCACCGGATGAGGTTGGATTTGACGGTTAGCAGAGGGGTGCCGTCACTGGCCCCGTCGCGACCCAGGGCTTGCATGGCTCTAGCGGCCTCTGCAACAGAGACAACCCGGGGAGCGACGCGGTGATTTGCTCCCTGGGAAGATGGTCGATACCATCGCTCGCATGGCGCATCGGGGTCAGGCACAGGCGAGGACGGCGGCCCTGGATCACTCCAAAAAAGGCCTTTCGCTTTTTCGAGCGTGGGTCTGGCGGCGGTGAGTCGCAGCGCGGACCGGCTGGCCCTGCCGTAGGGCTCCCACCATTGGCCCCAGTGCAAGCCGTCCTGCTGCTTTGGTTATCAACCTGGGGGAGGATTCGAGCGCCAGGCACGTCGACAGCCAACCCATGCCAAGATGTCAGGGCTTGGAGACCTCATCCGACAGTCCGACCTCCCGCTGGACAGTCGTCCCGTAGGAAGCAGGAGTAAGGATCATTGTTTTTCGTGCGCTGTGCCGGCTGCCAGTCCGTCCCCAGATTCTGAACCTTTCCGGAGACTCCGTGAGACAGCGGCTTGGCTATCCATGTTCTGCACACTTTTTGAGGGACCCGGTCAGCCGGCCCCCTGCTGTCCTCCGTACTTCCTGACTGTACGGAGTAAGGTTACCTCGGAGTGGCGCCGAGTTTTTCTTCTCGCGCAGTCTGGCCTCGGCAGCTGAAGAAACGCTCCGTAGACTTGTGCACATGATCATCTTGTCTCAGCGTCCTTCGTCGTGTCTTGAGGGAACCAGGACTTGGCAGCTACGGAGCCCTTGAAAGGTGCCATCGTTAGATGGTTGACTTGGGGAAAAAGTCGTGCAGAGGCTAGTATGATCGCGGAACTACTATACGATGGAGGCTGTCCTATCGTAGAAGTTTCCAATAATAATACCAGTCAGTCTCACACCATCCCATTTTGGTACCGTTGATAAGAGCCCCGGGAACACGGCTGGAAGTGCAGAACACACACCTACTCCGTACACGGCCCAGGTATAAAGATGATAAAGAAGATTGGCTTTTAGGCCGAATGCGTCGCGTCCTGGGAACACGGAGATGTTCTTTCAACCGTATACCCCAGAGTCGAGGCTTTGCTGCTCTCCTCTTTCCGTCTGAAATAGATTAGTTTCATTTGTATCGAATCGTCTCAAATCCAACGTGAGCTAACGCAGTACGGAGGCCATACGTGGTGCGAAACACAAGGTCTACGGAGTAGACACCTGTCACTGGTGAGCGTGTCCGTTCATGATCGCGGGCTATTATTGGCTCTGTTAGTCGATTATTGCTGACCTGGCTGCAGGAAGAGCGTTGGACAATAATATTATTATGCGGAGGTGAGCGAAGGGGTCTGGAGCACTGGTTGTCTCGCGCTTTCTATGACCGCAGCGGGAGATGCATCATGCAGGTACCCTCAGCTAAGCCTGCTCCGGCATAAGCAGACTCCAACAGAGTACAAACAGGCTCGTCCATGTGATACATATTCTTTCTTTGCCGGAGTCGACACTATGTCCAGATGCCCAGCAACTTCCAGAGACATTTTTTTTCATCTTTTAACACCATCAGCGTTCTGCAAAGACTGCCACGACAGGAAATGAACACTTGGCCCCTAGACACTAAATTGGCCTAAGAGTTCTCCGTGCCAGATGAAAATTTCGATAATGTCTACAGAGCAATAGCCTGTCTGGAACGCCTAGCACCCGAGCCAACCAGTGATGTGGACGCTCCTTGCATCGCGGTTGCAACTATACCCGGCAAGCAAGTTTACAGGGCTTTTTTCGGATGTGGAAGCATAGTTGCAAGATGAAATCCTACCTATTCAGCTTACGATGAATTCATCAGCCATCCTACTGTGCTGTTTACGAACCCTACAAAGTATGAACTTTCTGGGCCATATATCCCTTCCCGCATTCGCCATGTCAGATCTGCTCAACGCAATTCATTGTGGGCGGAGACGTCAAACATCAAGCGTCCTGAGCAAAACATCAAGAAAATAAAATTAGAATTACCGAAATAGCGCAACGTGGTTCTGACCCTTCATCGATTCATCGACAAGCTGAAAGGACTCTGCCAGGTTGATTTTGGAGATGATCTTCAAAGGTCACGGCTCAATAACCAGTCAGGTCTCAACCGGCAATCACAAAATCATTTTGTAATGTCCGGTGAGGGCGAATAGAACATCATAATACCAGCGCGAAATGAATCAGTAATTCTTTGCCCACTGATTTCTCTGTTTTCCCGGATCTTTCAAAAGACTGGCAGAAAGAAGCTCAGACACAGCATGCTGTTTCTCGAGAGCCCCATGATATGAGAGATTCTGCAGTTATCCAATAAAGACATATAGAAAACGAACTAAATTTAATAGCGAACGGACAAGTGTTTGGCACTTTCAAGGGATCGAGCTAACAGTTGGTGGCCATCTAATGTTGCTTACATAAGCATATAGCCAGATTCGGCCCCTCGCAACATTCTCAAGCGTGCATCGCGACAAGCTCCAAGCTATCATTTCCTGAGATAAACACTCCCGTTCGCTTGCAAGGAACTCTGGAAAACAAACCTTCTTCTGCTTTCCTTCTTTCACGACCGTCGATAAACCTTTACCACAGCACCACCGCCATAATGTCGAATGAAATGGAAGTCGACCCACCCGTGGCGCAGGACGGCGCTCTTTCTTCGAGTGCCAACTATGATGAACCGCTAACAGAAACGGGCGCCGTTGCGGTACGCAGTATCGAGGGATGGATTGTACTCGCGACCAATATTCATGAGGAAGCGACAGAGGAGGATATCACAGACGTGTTTTCAGAGTATGGAGAGATCAAGAACTTCAATCTGAACCTGGACCGAAGGACTGGCTATGTGAAGGTGCGTCCACTCATTTATCCCTACATTATTTCCTCCATGTAATAATGCGTCAGAGAGGTGTGATAAGAGTCGACTAGCTGACACTCCATCATTACTGATATAGGGATACGCTCTGATCGAATATTCCACCCTCCCTGAAGCCACTGCAGCCATCAAGGCCCTCAACGGGACCAAGCTTCTTGACCAGACGATTCACGTCGACTTCGCTTTCGTGAGGCCTCCGCCATCTAATAAGGGCAAGGTCGGTGGACCAAAGGGCGGCCGCGGTGGAAGGGGACGAAGCAGGAGTCGTGAGAGGAGCCGCAGCCCGGGAGCAGACAATGCCAGAGATTAGGGAAATTACTGCTAAGAGAAATACCCCCATCTACGTCCCTTCTTTTCTTTTCGAATATTTGCCGCTCTTCGACGAGTGGCGCCTTCGGATACGTGTTGGCGGCAGCAGCAGCAGCCAGTACCCTGGAAGCAGGTCGATACTCCTGAATATGAAATGCATGTCGCCGACATTGTCTCTTCTGGCGGAGATCTCGTGCATTCGCTGGCTGTATGTCTCAGCAAAATGATGCCGAAGAGACACATGTCGGCACTGTAAATAATGCAAAATGAGGTATGCATTCTACCTGTCTTATCGCCACCTTGTCACAATACTGACTGTATCTTAGAACAAGACGATGAAATAGTACAACAGTGGGTCAGAAGATCTAGAGTTCCCTGAGAGTAGGACATCCTAAGCCTTCGGACATGCTAGACGCAATCAGACGACGATGCAACGAAGTATAATGCACTATCCCCCATGGCTTTTCGTTTGGTTTTCAGAAACCTCGAACGTCCCAACATGTCTCTACCGACGCGTAGTGATCATGTAGCATACTCATGAGACAAAATTGCTAGGCTTCTGATGGCTGACAGATAGCCACTAGTGTCAAAAGAAAACGGCTTTTGTATATCTCTACAGATTCTGGAGGGCACGCGACTTCTCTTGGAATACAATGCTCCAATCTGACTCTTCAAAGCCGATCACCGGATCACCCACGATGTAACTTCATGCAACTTGAAAACGTAGTTTAGATACTTTATTCCTGTGGCGCGTGATCCTGAAGAAACTGGTCAGCATCAAACCCGAAAGTCCTTAGTTTGAGAGAAGGCCATGGAGCTGGCCTTTGGAGTATGCAGCGGTTGGATCTGGGCAAGATGAAAATGGCACCAAAGAGCCAAATGTCCATAATTTGATTCTTCGCAGACGGAATTCCAAAAGGGCATAAGGGTCAGCAGGCATCTTGGAGGCAACTTCTACGCAAGGGTGGAGAACCGACGTGGTCCCAGAGTTGAGAGACTCGAGACGAGATCCGCCCCCCACATTCCCCGCAAGGGACAACGGCGTCCAGCCCTGCGGTGGCGGCAGCTTATCTTCAACCCTACATTTTCTCCCTTCTTTTCCTTCTTCCCCGTCCTAGATTCTCTCTCTCAGTATAATTGAGCGCCAATACACTCTTATCGGTTGCCTGGGCTCTCCCTCTCGTGCCATGATTTCTGCCGGTCGTCCATAGCTGTCGCCTGGTGCGTCTCTCAGCGGGATCTCGCAGGTTAATCGAAGAGACGCAGCTCCTTGGGGGGAAATTATATACTTACTAGTACATTGTATCACATCAGGCTGGCAGGTGCAGCATGGTTCCCTGGCGCTCCAAACCTGTGCGGGACGTCATTTCGTCTTTCGTTCTGTGTGGTCTTCCTTGTCTTTACATTCTTTCTGTCTTACCGAGTGCCAATGCGCTGGCGCAGCGGCCTCAGCGTGTACTTGCTTCGCAGCAAGACTTTGCAGCCCCGGCGGGCCAGAGACAGAGGAGCAATGGGTATCACCAGCAACCTCTTGGAAACTCTTCTTGGCACTCACTGTCTTCCATCAATGGCACGCTGAGGGATCTGCTCGACGCTCTTGACGTGATGCAAGATTCATATTTCGAACTATGGCAGGGCACCTGGCCCACGAGCATCGACTGGACCGCTGCGGTCCTGGGAACTCACGTCTCTGCAACGCTCTCATCTCTCACTTCTACTCCGGACGATATTCTTATGCCAATACTTTCTTCAGCCGCTGGGGAATGTCAAGATCTCTCGTCCAAGGTATCCCGCAGCGCGCTCACGTTCGAGAACATTATTAACCATTACTTTGATCACATAATGGCGTTCTACTTTGGCGAGAACGCGATCGGCTTGAGGAACCAAGCCTACGATGACATGCTCTGGGTTGTGTTGGACTGGCTGGAGAATATCAAGTTCCAGGACCTCCATTCAGATTTACGATACACTTCCGATCCGAACTTGAATGACACCGTGTGCCAACCATGGCATGGGACCCAGTTTCGCACTCCAGCTGCGCACAGAGCACGCCTCTTTTACGAACTCGCCTCGCAAGGTTGGGACAGTACCCTCTGCGAGGGCGGGATGATCTGGAGCCCTTATCTCCTCCCATACAAGAATGCGATCACGAATGAATTGTTCATCTCCGCCAGTGTTGGAATGTATCTCTATTTCCCCGGAGATTCCATCGACTCGCCATTCGTGACGCAGAATTCTCCCTTGAATAGCAGCCGGCACGACCCTGCTCATCTGGCCGCTGCAGTGAGAGGCTACCAATGGCTGAAGGATTCGAACATGATTGGCATTGGCGGTCTTTACGCCGACGGTTTTCACATTACTGGATACCAAAGTCCCACGCAGCCTGGCACTCGCAAATGCGACGACCTTAATACCATGGTCTACACGTACAACCAGGGAGTCATCCTCAGCGGGTTGAGGGGTCTTTGGCTCGCTACTGGCTTGCAGGATTACCTTAACGATGGACATGATCTGGTGCTGAAGGTAATCCTGGCCACTGGATGGCCGAACAAGACCAGCACCGAGTGGGCCGGCTTGGGCCGCGGAGGCGTCCTGGAGGAAGTATGCGACTCCGCCGGCAGCTGTTCCCAGAACGGCCACACCTTCAAAGGCATCTTCTTCCACCACTTTGCAGAGTTCTGCCGTCCGCTAAGTCCACAGGAGGAACGTTTCCTTGCAGAGTCCGGCAAGGCACGCGGCCAGAGCGAAGACGCTCTCAGAACGGTCTTCAAATGGCATCTATCCAGATGCTATACCTACCGCTTCTGGATCGAGCACAATGCAGAAGCTGCTCTCATGACGAGAAACGAGGACGGGAAATTTGGAATGTGGTGGGGGAGGCCGTATCCAGATTACAGCATTAATACTGCCGAGACCGCCCCTTTGCCCCCTGGAGCCACTGATTACAGGAACTCGGGGGACGTGGATGGAGGCTGGGAACCGATTTCCTCTGGGGCGTTGAGGAACCAGCACCCTGAAAACCCGGGCGTTCCACCAGCCAGCAGCCGGGATAATCCTTCTCCAGGACGGCGGAAACCACTTCGTGAAGGGAGTAGCACCACCGAAGAGGACGAACCTGAGTCACGGACGGCCGACGGAACAGCAGTGCAGCAGGACGTCAATGACCGCGGACGCGGGCGCACCGTCGAGACCCAGTCTGGTGGAGTAGCTGTCTTGAGGGCATTATATCAGTGGAAGACGGCTCCCGCGTTCAGAGTTTTCGCTCGACGCTGAGTTGATTATCTGCAACTCAAGAGAGCTCATTTCAGCTTCTCTCTTGATCTCAAGAATCCCTGTGCCAGTAGCGGCTATTATAACGATGCCGTTCTGCTTCTCTTGGATCATGTCGATATACGTGCGTTCGGTAGTCCCTCTGTACTGTAGTATGGGCGCAGAGTAAGAAAAAGTGGCGTTTGTTTGTCGGACTTGGGCCTGGGATTCGATGTTTTCAAGAGGAAAGATATCTGCTACTCCCTACGCAATCACAAATGGACTCTTCAGCAGTTCTGGACAGAAAATAGCACCCTATCGCTGAATGAACAATTACGATACTCTTGAAGTGCTCCCTCCTTTCAATGTATGAAAAGCACCATCTATTTAAAACACATCCACCTGACCCTGTCTCAAGTGCAATACCAAGAACCTACCTAGGTAGGTAGTGAGCGCATATCCATAGTTATGTACAAGCTGTCTATTCTTTCAGACGAAACCGTCTATCAAGTCAGATAGGTATTCGACATACAACAGAAGATCAATTTTGACATGAATAAACAAGAAATAAAAGCGAGGGAATGAAGGAAAAAAATTACCAATGAAAATCCATCCAACGCCAATACGGCAATTGACCCAATCTAATCCACACTGCACTACTGACTCCTGTCCTATCTACCTAGCCTAATCTGCCATCGATCTCTCTCACTCTCTCTACTCAGTATTATGTGTGACATTGCAATCCAAGTCCAAACCCCAGATCCAAATCCAGATAAGAAGAGACGAACTTCGAATCCGATCCACAGATGATGATCATGGACCCGGCAACGGGCAACCTTGTTTATTTAGGCAGTCCCGCGGTTATTATTATGTGGATGACGACCTAAATAAACGAAGGGACGAAGTTCGGTACCTACTTAGTACATAAGATATGTATGCATGTACAGTACAGTACTGTACAGTGGACGAAGGAGTATAAATGCCTTGGTCTCTAGCCCAGTCCACTCCTAACTACGTAGTCCCACTCCAGTTCATCTCCAGTCCAGTTCGATCCATTCAACTAACCCATTTCAGATCTCCGTACCTGAATCCCTTAATTTCTATTCTATTCTATTCAATAGCCATGACCAACAACGGTAGATGAGATTATAGATTAGATAGAGACATAGGTAGGATACTTCCTAGTACCTGATACATCCCATCTCAGGTGGTTCTGATTTGACATGACCTGACTGCATCTTCATGAAGAGATGAATGAATGAATGGAAATATACAGAAAAGTTAAAAAAATCCAGTCACACCATCCACTATAGCAGAAGGCAGATAAAGATTAAACAACACCAAATAGGAAGAATATACAGTATGTACAGTACATGCACAGAGTAACAGAGAGGTAGCTGTAAATTATACCTGTCCATGTCTATTTCCTTATTTTTGTTTATATTTCTGATCAAAGAAAAGTTATGGGCATTATTTATGACGATCTCTGCTTATCATTTCTCTCACTGGTGTGATCCTTTCTGACTTCCCACGCAGCACAAAAAACAAAGTTTTGGCCGCGTATTCGCAACGATTACTGAGGTCACCACCACCACCACCTTTTCTGTACTCTGTACTCCGTAGTAACTGTAAATATGTAGTCCCGCGATAAAATGATATTATTATTTATTAACAGATAGCACTCCCGCCCAGACCGACCAGCTAGCTGATGACAGAATTAGACACTCACCACGCAACTCTCAAACCACAAGCACCCTCGGAAGTCAGAAGGAATGAAAGAAGCCCTGGCTACTACTTACTAAGGCCAGACATCAGAGAAAATCGGGTGAGCCTCTACCACCATATAAAATACCATGATCATCATCACCACATGTCATGTCCTGACTCCTTCATCCCCTCTGAACTCTAACTACTGCACAGAGTGTGTATATACGCAGTAGTACTTCGCTGACCATTAAGACAACCGCGTACTCTGTAAGGGCTCACACATGCAGTAATGAATATGATATTATTAACTGCATGATCGGGCATCAAAACTTAGCTACCTAACTTAGGTAACTAGTGGACATCAGGCCTTCATCTTATGTCTTAGTTAATTAATAATGTCAGAAGACCCTTGAAAAAGTCTTGAACCCTGTCATGGATATTATTTATTATTCATTATTATTAATTATTATTATTATTACCCATCATTATTATTTTGGGGTTTGGTTTGACTATCGACTAGCAGTCAGTCCGAGTCTGTCATATAATGTCATCATTGTCGTGATCATGATGATGAAGACAATGACGGCTATTAATTACTAATTAATACTATTTTTTTTTAAAAAAAGTGCAGGCACAGTAGGTAAACATGGAGCAAGTGCTTCATGGTTTCCATCATAATTTTGTAACGACAGGCCTAGATGATTAGACCAACAGGGGTCGTTGGTTTATCTTGAGAACAGAAAACAAGGGGGTGAGCAATATAATAGCAAGAATAGACCTGTGTTACTAGCAATGCCTATATGCTGGGTTGCTGCGTGAGTCAACTGTAACGACAGGCCTAGATAACTAGACCTAAAAGGGTCGTTGGGTTTATCTTGAAGACAAGAAACAAGGGGGTGAGCAATATAATAACAAGAATAGACCTGTGTTACTAGCAATGCCTATATGACAGGTTGCTATGTGAGTCGACCACAAGGGTCGGATTCTGTCTGAAAGGAGCGTCATTATATACATGCTGTCTTCCTGGGTTCCTGGATCATAGAATGGGATCATAGTCTTGGATCATGGGTTTGGATCATGGGGTTGGATCGTGGAATTGGATCGTAGTGTTGGATCATGGAAATGGATTGTAGACGATCCATCACGTGACCTCCTTCCTAGTCCATAACATCAACCACGAGGGTCGAAATCTGTCTGAAAGGAGTGTCATTATATACATGCTGTTTCCCTGAGTCTTGGTGATCATAGTGATTGTGGTGATTGTGGTGATCGAGGTGATCATGGTCAGTCACATGCCGATCAGTTCCTTCCCTCGGTCCTATAATTATCCGGCCTTTGTATGGCAAGGTCCATAACAAATTTCTTTTTTTTACTCCAACTTTTAAGTTTTTTTGATGCACAGTACGGATTGCTATTATTTCCTGTACACAATGTACTGTACACAGGAAAGAAAGACAAGTAAAGTAAGCAGTGGCATATTATTTAGTGTATTACTGCGTAGTGCTAGCCGTTAATAATAATTATTGGGTATGTTGCCATCACAAACAAACACAACTTGCTAAGAAGAAGAAGAAGAAGAAGAAGAAGAAGAATTAGCAACAATAATGATAATGATAATGCCATGTGAAAGAAAAAAAAACAAAAAACCCCTATCCTACTCCGCCACTGCTAGTATGCTTAGTACTGAGTGGTAAAGTACAGTACCTATTGAATAATCCCTACTACTGTGGCAGTTAGGACTACACTACTCTGTGCTCAGAGTTCCAAGCTTTGTACATACGGAGTACCGTTCGAGGTCGCGACACATGAGAATTAACTATTTATAAAAAGGATAGAAGAGCAGAGAAGAGCCCTTGCTAAAATTTTTTTTTGAAACGTCCCCATCAGGTTCGGTCTCACATCCTTGAACCTGCCCCTTGCCCTGAGCCCTCGACTCTTGATTGATTGAGGCTTTGAGGCTTGGTGCTTTATTAAAGGCTCGGGGCGGGCTCGAAGAACGGCTTTACGCCGGACTCCGGAGGGAGAGTATGTACAGTACCTACTCCGTACGTAGTTGGGCAGCGCCGGAATAGTTTACCCGAAACTGAGAGTGGAATGATGATGCTGTACTTGTTTGAGTAGTTTTAATTGGGTAGTAGTATAGGTAGGGTGGTAGTATATAGTTAGGTCGGACCACCTGTCGCACACAGACCTGTAGCAGCGTGACCTGCTGCGCCGGGCGGCGGCGCGAGCTTGACCAAGTTCTGTGTACTCCGTACAGTTGCTTATAAGTTATTCGTCCATTAATCAGGTAGTTGCCGCAGCGCGATGAGAGAAAGAAGAACTACTTTGAACGGAGTACAAAGATACTATTGGATGCGAGTCGAGTCAAATTAACAGTTAAAAAAAGACACACACAAACATCAGACATCAACTGCCGTCGCAGACTCCGTATGTACAGTAAGTAGTATAGAGTACTTATACTCGTGAGTCCGAGTTGTAACCCGAACCCGCACGCTGGCAATAATATTAAGAACAATAGATGAATAAATAAATAATAAACGTCAACATTATTATTTCGCATTGCAGTTAAGGCTCCTAAAGGCCACTAATGGCCCCTCCCCCCCTAAACTAAACAAAACTATCTCGTCCCAACTCCCAAGAATCGTTCACTCGGGACTGGCTAGTTAAGTAGCGGGTAATGGGTTGGCGGACAAGCGACCAGAGTCACCAGAGAACCGAAGATCATCATCCAGTGGAGCGCGACACCGCACTGTGCACAGTGCACACTGGTGGTTTGCTGGCTTTTTGAATGTGTGCACTCCGTGGTGTGAGCTGGAGCCTGGTTATGTTGGTTATCAGGAAGAGTCAAAAAAAGACTAAGAGAGACGCTGGAATAATAATAATTGTCAGCTTATGCCGCACCATCTCGGGCGCTCAATTTGCTCTCCGACTTGGCCGTACTCTCGTACTATTCTTCCACGTTGGAAGATCTGCCAGTAAGCAGTACAGGGTCGTCTGTTCAGGCCGTGTGTTACTGCAAAACTACAACTCTCTGGCTGAAAGAAATCGACCGCAGGAAAAAGAAAGACAGGAGGTCAGATATTATCTAGTGGACTTCCGTACGGAGCAAGCAGCGCTGACAACTGCCGACAGCAACCATCCCTGGATGAGCCAGGGAGGATGTTAATTGCTGCGCATTTCACCAATAACAATATAACGGTCCAATGCTGATCCGCGCGTGCTGGATCTGACATCAGTGGCGGCGCACCGAGGACGGCGCCTTCTCTTTGACCCTACCGTCGTAGTTGGGGACATGGCCGCCTTGGCATGCAGCAAAGCTGCCACACTCCGACAGGGTTCTGCGATATGGTCCCGGGGCGATTGATAACTGTGGACCAGTGAGCCCGAAACGAGACTACTCCGTAGACAGGGGACAAAGAACTGCGAGTACGGAGTAATTTGTAATAGCACTCTTGTCTCTGTTGAGAGTCAGATTCAACCCCAGACACGGCTGATTTGAATTGCTCTGTCCATTCCGCGGCTGTAAACTGATACAAATCCAATGAGATTGGTCAGCGGGAATTTCTCAGTCTCCTGTTTCTCTGCTCGTTGATTGGCAGGGGCCCGACGAAAGACATGATCAAGCGGCGACGGGTGGAAACCCGTTTCTGCACGAGCAGGTCGCGCGAGTGGTGGGTGTGGACATGGGAGAGCGAATCAAGAAGCGCGGCCGCCGTAGATCTGCGTTGTCCGACACGAGGGCCTGTCATAATTTGCCCGTTGTGGATATCGGGCGCCAATTCTCAAGTCTCGAGATCGCATTTTGCTCTGTCAGTCTTTGACCGCTCTGATATCATCGCCCGGCCGTGGTGATTTTGCCCGAAAATGCGACACTGGTGCCGTGGCGAGACAAGCCAGTGCCCTCTTCCCACGCCAGCAGCAGTCACGCGGTGGGCTATGATGTAAAAAACCGTCGGGGACCGCCACGAGTAATGTGTATGCCCAAAGCTTTGGCCGGCAAGCTGGACGAAGCAGCGGGCTGAACCTCGGAGCCCATCCAGACGTGACAGTTCATGGAGCATTCAGGTGATGGGCCACCGGTCACAAGCTACTTCGTCCACTGAACGGTACGGTACGGCTGCCAGCAAGAGCTGAATCGGAACCGATGGACGACAGGGGCTAACTCATCGTTATTCCCCGAGTCCGGGGCCAGGTGGAATGCATTCGACTGGCTGGTATTATTGACTGTTTTTTTCGCTTCCTACTCGTCACCGGGTGGGATTGGTGTCTGCACAGATCTGACACATACGACGGATGCCACTCGGAAAGCTGTCGCAATAATAGTACGGAGCAGAGCTGCAGGATTCCATCTGTATGGAGGGGGTCACCCCATGAATTGGAACAAGCAGCGAATGTGAAGCCGAAAGCGCGTTTCGGAATGGTTTTTATGACAGTACCGCTATGCTCCGGACTGCAGGGGAGTGGTCTCCGGACATTTAGGCGCCAACGTCTTCCCAGAGCGGTATCCCCTGGGCCCCCTTAAACTTTCGCAGGCGCTGAAGCTTTGGCTGCGCACGCGACGAAGGCCGATGAGTTACCTATTTTAGAGATCCCGATCCCGTGCTGAAGGACAGGAAATAATTATTAATGATGTCAATTAGGCAGCGAAACCGACGTGGCCGTCGATCCGGCAGACACTGAGCTGTCACCAGGGGCCACAGGAGATCCGCCATCGTATCTGCGCGGCCTGGACATGGTTCATCATCCGGTATCTGGTCGAGAGGACAGATCTTGCTCCAGGTCCCAAGGGAGGGGTACGCATCGCGACGGTCTCGAGCTATGATATAATATTAAGCTGTCGTCCAACAATTGTGGCATCTCGCCACTGCGGCCATGATGTCGGAACCGGCCCTCTTGGAACATGCAGGGCTGGGCAGGCAAGGTGTATGGGGCACACACGAGCGCTCTGAACGTGCTGTACCTGGCGCATAGTGGACGATAGGATAGTACTTCAAGGGATCCACCGCGAACGCTGGAGACAGAGACGGAGTGCTCCGTACGGAGGCGGAGAGACGGGAATGCTCCCGGCGCCCACCAGTGTGCGAACTGGGAAATCGAATGAGAGCCAATCGGTGCGCCTCTTGAGAGTCTCTTGCTCTGTGGACGGAAAATATACGCAGTGTCGTGTGTACCTGTACAACTGTAATTATTGTACGGTGGATCGGTTGATATCATAAGTGGAGGGTCGAAACAGGCGGCTAGGGATAGAACAGATCCCCGTACGCAGACTGTGTACACAGCACATTCTTATTTTATCTACCGTCGACGGCGTTGGCAAGGACGGGGGATGCTGGGCTTCTGGAGATCGTCGCTGGCTGCGTTTCACCTGCTGGGCTCCTGTCTGCTAGGGAAAGGCGCATACCCGTGGGAATGGAAGGTTCCGGTGGAGAGAAAAGACGACTCGACGCCGAGTCTCCCCCGCCGTCCGGCGCATCCCGCACGCTCACTGGCAGCGATGCATGCAGCGCGCCGTCCTGTGCGCCGTACGACCAGCACGACAACCCCACTGTTGGCAGTCCTTTGCTCTCTTGCTTCTGGAAAATCGCACGAAGCCACTGGCGGCGCTGCGGCATCTCATGGGCGTTGATCCTCGCCGTTGAGCCTCGTTCGCCACCCGCCTGGTCGTACAGGCCGTCTGTCCCCAGGGAGCTCCCTAGGTAGACGCCCGTACGAAGCTCAACGGGGAGAACCGACAGCCTGGTCGCAGCAGGACGTTACAAAGTGCAGGACAAAGCCCAACAGAGCTTTCCAGAGAGACGGTGGTGGGTATACTGCGTCAGGATCTTCAAGGGCGACCAGCTACAAGCGAGCCAGCGCCGTCCCGCGGGCCACGCGAAGCACGAACCATCGGCGGCTCCCTTGCTGACCGCGCCGTAGCGTCGCTAAGATTATTATATCCATCGTTTCCCTTGCTCTCCCCTCTTCTCTCTGCGTCGTGCTTCCCTTTCCTCCCCCCAACCCCACGTCTCTGCCAGCCCTCGTGCGCTCTGCTCGAGGCCATCCCGGTGTTGCGCCTTGTTGCGAGGACTCGTCCCGGCTTCTTTCCGACTTTTTCTCTTATCTCCCGTCCGTCCGTCCAGCACCGCATTCCTCCCCGGCCAGACAGCATTGCCAGTGCAGAATGGAGTCGTCGCCGAGTGACACCTCTCCAGTGCCGGCCATGCCGCAGCCAAACGACCACGCGGAGTCGCACACCTCGTCGCTCTCCTCGTCCTCGTCGTCCGTCTCGGACGCCGAGCCCGAACGCAGGTCGCGGGCCGACCGGCCCCGCATGGCGGATCGCAAGCCCAGTGCCTCGATCCTCGTCCCGCGCGACCACCCCGAGATCGAGATCGAGGAGGAGGAGTTCCCGCCGGACGATGCCCGCGCCATGAGTCCGCGGCGCAATTCGGCCGATCTGGAGCGTCTGGGTGAGGAAGCCCGGCAATCACTGCAGGAGTAAGTCAAGGGATCACGATGCAGCAGCTAGCTCGACTCCTCGTGCTGACACCACCAACCAGGCAGGCCAAGGCACTCCAGTCGTCCCTGCAGGCGCTCGCGGAGCGCATCGAGGCGGTGAAGTCGGATCATGACAGGCTGGAGAGCGAGAACAAGTTCCTCCAGGACTACATCGGTGGTCTCACACGGAACATGACCAGGGGCGAGCTTGCGGTGAAGCCGGCCAAGAAGAAGTCCCAGAAGTGATCTCGTCCCGGCGTCCTGGGGTGGAGTCGGTCAATCTCAACCTGGCTTGCGGATCCTGCGAGGGAGACCGTTCAGAGTCTCGTTACGTCGTTCCATATTCGATCTGTTTGCCCAGCCAGATATGAAGACAGCCGTCGATAATGCCCTCCGTCTTCTAGTCTTATTCGACAACGCCCCCGCGCCCGCAGCTTCGTGTCGTTACCAGGTCGAGGCAAGCAGTCCACACCTTTTCCATCCGCCAATGTCGACGCTTGCAGGCATCTCGCTTGCTTTTCGGCGAATTCCTTCGCCCGTGTCGAGACCATACTGTGCCTCGAGATCGACGACTATCCTTGTCGCTCGCCCCGAGATGCTGGCAAGTCGACACTCGTACTTTGCCGCAGCCCAGTGGAGAAGACGAGCCTGTCAGCCTTGATAGGTAATATTAGCGTTGGCAATCAGGCCATTCCTCCAGCAAGCAGTTCGTCTTGCTGCTCTCTGATATTACGTGCATCTGCAAGTCTGTCACCTTTTCTGCCGCAAGGCTTCTCGCCGCATCAGCCGTGCTGGAGATGCAGCCTTGCTCGACCGCCGCCACCGAACAGAGACATATTTCAGTTTACAAAGACCCGCCTGCCATGTGGAATCCCCGTCGTTCAAGGGAAGACAACGTTCCTACAGCATTGCGTACCCTGCAGCGTCGCACTGGGGCTGTCGCCGCCTTTCTCTTGGCGAAGGGCATTTCTAATGTGATATGCGACCGGGATCTGGCCATCTATGCATTGTGCCTTTTGCATGCCCCCACTGACTCCTCAATCCAAGCTGGCTGAAGTCTTCTTTCCTTTCATGCTGCCAACGATCTTCCTTCATCACGCCTTAGAGCGATTCTGCTTTGCATGGCAATGGCGCGTTTGGGCGTTGGGGAACCGGAGGGACCAAGGAGTTTGTGGATTGCGGCATATTGTTACTCGAAGTATCGGGTTATCTAAAACGGAAAGATTTTTATGGAGCTGCTAGTGCCTGTTTTCCCCATATATCCCCGAGCGCGTCTTGCTTGATGATGTTGGTACTATTGGCTCTGGAGCTTTGATTCCCCTCAGGGGAAGTCTTATGTTCTCTGTCGCATCCTCACGGGCGAATCCGCCCGGTCTTTTACAAATCATTTCTCTTGGGCCCTGTGCCAGTAGATTTCCTATCGCACCTGAGTGTGCCTCCTGTTTGGGCTTGGACAGTTCACTTCTCAAACATAAATATTTCCCCTCAGCAGCTGCGTTCCGTGTGATTCTACGGGAGGACATGGCATAGCATCGATTACCCTTGACACCACAATTTAGGATATGTTTTGGTTGGATTGTCTTCCATCTTCTTGGCTCTTGAATCTTGGTCTCGCTTTGTGTGTCACGTAACTACCGGTTCCTTCGCGAATCCCGCTCGGGATCCCACATGCGACACTTTTGTAGTCCTCGAATTTCCAATTGGACTTGCTATACAGTAAAAGTGCAGTGGCACTTGGATAGCAAGTAACTGGGGAGGAGGTTAAAAATAAAAGCGAAAGTGTTAACTTTGTCGTGCATATTGTGGCGGCCATCCTGTGCTTGCTTGCTACCTGTCAGTTGCCGCCTTCTTCCTACTGTACTCAGGTGCTGCACTTTTCCGATCCATTCTATTCTCTTCTCTGCAGCTGGCACGGCGCGGTGCGGTACCTAGTTACATATATACGGCCTATCTATCTATCTATCCATTGGGATTGGGACTTTTCTTTTTTATTTTGTCTGGTCTCCAGGAGAGAAGGAACTCTCTCTGTGCCTTGCCGCGTTGGGAGGTTGTATCAAATCTACTACAAAATCGGATAAGAGAAAGAGAGTACGGAGCGACTCTAAGGTTCTGGTCTGTATTGTACTGTACTTGAGACACAGATTTGGAATAGGAGTAGCAAAAAGAAGGTTGCTTCGATGAGATTGAGGTATCTACCGATTCTACCTAATCTATCTAACTACTGTAGGGTGGGTAGATACTAGATAGATAGATAAGAAAAGGAAGGAAAGAAAGAAAAATGAGGATATGGGATGGGAAACATCATAAACTGAAAGTGATTGGCTTTCTTCATGCATTCATCGTGCATGTACTGTATGCAAGAATGTGCGGGACGGGCAAAGCTAGCCAGGCGAGGTATTTTTATTTTGATAAATAAGGTCAGGTCACATGGATTTTTTTGCCCCTTTTTCTTTCTCTTTTTTAGATCTCTCTCTCTTTTCTTTTCTTCTCTTTTCTTTTCCTTTCCTTTTTTGTATGTGCTGTACTTCCCCCTTCCTTGTAGATCATCTAATGATGACCAAAATGAATATTTCGAAGAGAGGAAAGGAGCCTATCCAAGGTGCATTGGAGCACAAATTACAATAAAGATAAGATAGCCCACTCCTCTGTGTAATGAGAGAGGAAAAAAATAAATAACCGACAAAACTATCCTTTTTTTGTCTTTGTGTATGTATGTACCTAACATATGGCGGTACCTAATAATAGTAAATTATATATATAAGCGGCAAGCACTCATTCCCTGTTGTAGCAGGCACCGGTTGACCAACCGACCGATCGGGCGCGGCTGCCGACATAATGCCAGCCATCATTTTGAGGCTTCTGCCAGAGCTGAGCTACCCAGACCTGGCTGGCTTGCAAGCTGGTAAAAGCCAAGTTACTAAGCTTTCTCAGGATACCTCAGGAGGTATCTGCCTCCCGGCCGGACTTGCCTTGCTTGGGCAGGGCAGGGCGGCCAGGGAGGGGGGGGGGCAAGTATTATCATTGTGCATGTTATCATAATAATTATAGTGCACAATCTCTGTGCCGCACTGCACGCCTACTGCAGATGCAGACAGCATCGTTTCTGCCTTTTTCAAGGCTGTGAGCGGCTGGCGTACTGCAGTCTACAGGTATGAATTTAGTGGTTTACTTGCTGGTCATGCTGACTGGAGGTCAGGTCAGGTCATGACAGTTCTTTTCTTTTCTTTTCTTTCAAGGGCTATACTATACTATTTATTACTATGAATGATGCTTTTGACAGATAGAGGAATCTACCTGGGTTGGTACAAAATCTTGGATGGACATATACATACTATTACATTTATTCTTGGAGAACGGGGGAAATAAAATTATAGATAGTATAGAATGGAAGAAGAGAATCAAATAAAAGAAAGCAAAAAAAGAGGATATACTAATCTAATATGGAGTATTGGAGAGCCTCTGTATATTATATTATCTTATATATTTACTCAAAAAAGTTTTATTTGCAGCATATACTCCCCCCCCCCCCCCCC